>SKEF01002717.1_pt1 | contig 13116 bp, 7 predicted proteins | sample 4826691 | NCBI WGS metagenome assembly SKEF01 (sample SAMN11008816, study PRJNA524170) | human gut metagenome | biome: Human fecal sample; material: Feces; isolation source: fecal sample from pouch patient p23, p27 | host: Homo sapiens | place: Israel: Tel-Aviv | collected 2016-08-24
TGCACCCAACTTGGCATCCCACGCACCGAACACAATACGTCCGATATGCGTCTGCAGGCAGGCACCGGCGCACATAGGGCACGGCTCCAACGTAACGACAAGCGTGCAATCAGCGAGATTCCAAGTGTCAAGCGAGGCGGCCGCTTCAGCCATCGCCTTGACTTCGGCGTGGGCAAGCGGATCGGCATGCGTCTCACGCAGGTTCCGCCCGCGGCCAATCACTCGGCCGTCAGCGGCAAGCACGACGGCACCGACCGGCACCTCGCCATCCGCGGCGGCTTCGCGGGCCAGCGCGACCGCCAGCCCCATATCGTCATCCCATCGCATAGCCCACAGTGTAGTGGAGGACGTGTCTGCGTGACAGAAAACGTGGCGGACGTGACGCGCGTGGCCACGACGGCGGGTCCCCCATCTCACGCCCACAGCGAAACATGCTCATAACTACCTCTTGGTACCCTTGAAAAAGGTTGGAAACACGCGCGAAGGAGGCATGTTGGCAGTATTCGAGTTGATTCTATGTATCATCGCTGCCGTCGTATTATCCTCCTTCATAAGTCGCTTCATACCCAAGGTCTCAACCCCCCTTGTGCAGATCGCGCTGGGCGCGTTGGCGTCGCAGCTGCCGTTTTTCCCGGACGTGACGCTCAGCCCTGAACTGTTCATGGTACTGTTCATCGCGCCGCTGCTGTATTTGGAAGCGCACGAAATCGACAAATCGGAGCTGCTCAAGTCGGTGAAGCTGTCGCTGTCATTGGCGATCGGTCTGGCGATCGCGACCATGGTGGCGGTCGGTTTCGCGCTGCACACCATATGGCCGGTGATTCCGCTCGCCGCCGCGTTGGCGCTCGGAGCGGCACTCGGTCCGACCGACGCGGTCGCGGTGTCGTCGCTCGGCAAGGAGGCGGCGCTGACACAACGGCAGACGAGCGTGCTGAAGGGCGAATCGCTGTTCAACGACGCGTCCGGCATCGTCGGCTTCCAGTTCGCCATAGCGGCGGCCGTCAGCGGCGTGTTCGAAGTGGGCGAATCGGCTGCGCATTTCGTGTTCTCGTTCTTCGGCGGCGCGATTTTCGGCATCGTGCTGGGCGTGATGGCCGACATACTGTTCGAATCGCTGCGCTCCTTCGGCTGGGAGACGACCACCAGCCGCATTCTGATGGAGCTGTTCCTGCCGTTCATCCTGTATTTGGGCGCGGAATCGATCCACGTCTCCGGCATTCTTTCGGTGGTGGCCGCCGGCCTGATCATCCGTTTCGACCGCACCGGCATCGGCCCGAACGTGGCGCGCACGAACATCGTCTCGTCCAGCGTATGGGGAGTGCTGTCGTTTTCGCTGAACGGCACCGTATTCATTCTGCTGGGCATGCTGTTGCCGACCGCGATGACCGCCAGCTGGGACGATCCACGCGTCAGCAATTGGCTGCTTTTGATTGCGATTCTGACCGTTTCGGCCGTGGTGATCGCCATGCGTTTCCTATGGATTTCGCTGATGCTGCGATTGGCGCGCGACACCACCACCGGCAAGCGACGCAAGATGACGGCGAAGCGCTGGCGATCGGCGGCCGTCATGACGTTCGGCGGGCCGAAGGGCACCATCACACTGTCGCTGATGTTCACGATTCCGTACACAATCGCGGCGGGCGCGAATTTCCCGATGCGCAACGAACTGATCTTCATCGCCGGCGGTGTGATCGTGATGACGCTGCTGCTGGCGAATTTCCTGCTGCCGCTGCTCGCGCCGAATCGCAATAAGGACACGTCCACGGAAATGACGGAAATCACCATCGAAGTGCTGCGGCGGACCGTCGAGGAGCTGACGGGACGCGTCACGCCCGACAACCGACGTGCGGTGCTCATGGTCATCGACTCGTATACGAAACGCATCACGCGACTGAAGCAACGCACCGGCGAAATCGATCCGCAGGGGTATATGAGGCTGCAGATCGACGCGCTGAATTGGGAGAAGGAATACGTCAAGAATCGACTGGCGGGCGTGCGCGCTGCGATCAAGGCGAATCCGACCGGGAACCGCGCCGCGAACGATCTGGAAGCCGAGGCCTGCGAGCGCCTGCTCGACCAGATCATGAGCTCGCTGCGCCACATCGAGACGGAACATAATTCCGGTCGTACGATCTGGCGATTGAAGGGCCGTCTACGCGCATTGCAGCGTCGTACAGGCACGCTGGTGAGGCGTGTGAACAGCCGTATCCGGCGCACGACCCCGCTGTTCAGCGACGATGAACTGTTCGCGCATACGCGCGTGGTGCAGGTGGATGCGATCGAACATGTGATCGACCGACTGTATGAGGAGATGGGCGGCGACACGTACAACACCGAGCACTGCTCCGGCCTGCTGTTAGACTACCGACGCAGCGAATCCGCGTTGAGGGCGCGTCCGAATATGGGCATCAGCGCCGAAGCGCAGGAACAGGCCGAGGAGGTCAAGCGCGAAAGCTACGGCATCGAGCTGGGCGTGATCCAGGACATGTACGAGGCCGGCGACATCACGCGTGCGCAAAGCAAGCAGCTGCGACGCAACGTGTATGTGATGAGCGTGGATGCGGACGCGCAGATCTGACCCGGGTTGCGCGCTCAGGATACACGTTTCCCTCGCACGTTCATCGTGCTTAGCGGCCACGGCATATACCTGTATTACCAGCGCGAACAGCCAATCCCATGTATCCCTCCTACCGAGGAAAAATACCTCAAGGAACGGAAGAGCAGGGATCACGCGTCCGCATCCGAAAATCATCGGAACAGAACCCAAGAGCGCTTTTAAAACTTTTGCATATGATAACGCATGAATATTTGAGACAAAGTAGGTATCTTGGAATAAAGATGAGGTTTTTCACTTCATCCGGTCGGAAATAAGCCGAAGTGAAAACAATGTGGATAACTCTGCAAAGATGAGAATTATCTGTTTCATTTAGACACGAATGCTCCTTTCGAAAAGATGATTGACAAATACCCCTAATAGCCTATTGTTTAGTCATGCTTCATCGGCATTGTAAAGAAAGGGGATTGAATGAAAATAGTCAAGAGAATATCTGCCCTTTTCATTGGTCTAGCACTTATGGTGGCTCTGCCTGTCACCGCTCATGCGTCTACAAACGATGATCAGCAAGACATCGCATCATTGGATATGTCCGTCATCGACGTGCACATACAATCACGCGGCGCTATGACCGCGGAAGATCTGTACGACTTCCTCCAATCCGATGCAGAGAAAACTGTTGACATCGATGCTGAAACAGGGAAAATTACCGCCGTGAGCGAAGGTATAACGAAGCCTAGGATTGCGGTCAACAATATTTGCAATGGCCATGACTCATGCCTTATCCACAATCGTGTTCCTTATGCGGACTTCGGATTTAGCGGGACCGGAACGAAGACCGGGAATTGGCCCTACCGCATCTCTTGGGAGACTGGTTCTCATACGGCAAAAGCTTGGTACAGACATGGCTATGACGTTGTTGGATGGGGCACTAAGTTCGGACCTCACACCAAGGCCAATATGAACGCTCCTGTCACGGCTGTTCAAGTCACCAATTACTCGTGATCCTGCATGAGTTTCTGACGCAGAAGATAAAGACGGCTCATCAGAATTCTGATCCGCCTGGACATATGCCGCCGAATTCTCAGGAAGTTTTCAGAAAACACCAGACATGTGCTCAGCATCAGGTGTTTATATATGAATTGTCAGCAGAAACAAGCCGACCAGGAACCTTGAAGTTCCCGACAATTGAACCCTTTCTTCTTCTCTCTCCTTTCTCTCCCCGGCGGCCAATCCCGCCGGGGTCTTCTTTTTTCACGACCACCTTCTCACGCTATCGACGCACGCTATATTGGGAAGGTATGAGCGACGCAATCGAACATGAAATTCCGCAAACCGCAGACAACAGCAACAAAACGGAGCTGATCGGACGCGAATCGGATGTGGTGCCGGGCCGTTTCGGCGAACCGCTGCAGGTGACGCACGTCCAGTATTCGCGCGGCGGCGGCAACGCGACACCGAAACGGCCGCTGTTCCTGTGCCTGCATGGCTGGGGATCGAATGAGGCTGACCTTGCCGATATGATGCGATACATCGCACCATACAACGATTACGCTTCACTGCGCGCGCCGCTGACGCTGCAGGCGGCCGGCACGTTCACTCCAGGCGCGTACTCCTGGTTCCATGATTGCGTGCCGTCCGGCGAAGACCTCGACCGCGACGCGTTCGCCGCATCCATGGCTATCGACGATTGGGTGTCGCAGAACGTTCCCGAAGACCGTGCCGTCGTGCCGATCGGCTTTTCCCAAGGTGGCTTGCTGGCGATCCATCTGCTGCGCATGCATCCGGAACGCTACCGTGCGTCGATTTCATTGTCCGGATTCCTTGCGCCTGGGCTCGTCCGCGGCACCGCGCCTGCCGACGACCGTATCGCGCCGCTCAATATTCCCACGTTCTTCGGTTACGGCAACAGCGATACGGTGATCGCCAAGCCGGAGCTTTTCGCCATGAGCGCCTGGCTGGACGAGCACACGTTCCTCACCGCGAAAAGCTACCGTGGGCTCGACCACTCCGTCAGCCTCGACGAGTTCAGCGACCTACGCGGATGGCTCGCCGTGCATGACATCGCGCCGGGGATTCTGTGATGCATCAGTCGGTGATATCGGCCTTGTAGAAGTTCACGTAGGAGCGGCTCGGGGTCGGACCGCGCTGGCCCTGGTAGTGCGACCCGGTGGTGGCGGAACCGTACGGATGCTCGGCGGGCGAGCTCAGCTGGAAGAAGCACATCTGTCCGATTTTCATGCCCGGCCACAGCTTCACCGGCAGCGTCGACACATTGGACAGCTCCAGCGTGATGTGCCCTTCGAAACCCGGGTCGATGAATCCCGCGGTGGAGTGAGTGAGGATGCCGAGTCGTCCAAGCGAACTCTTGCCTTCGAGTCGTGCCGCAACCGTCGAATCAAGCTTCACATACTCCCACGTGGAGCCGAGCGCGAACTCGCCCGGATGCAAGATCCACGGCTCATCAGACCGGACTTCGAACTGCTCGGTCAGCTCGCCCTGGTTCTCCGCCGGATCCACATACGTATACGCATGGTTGTTGAACAGACGGAAGAAGCGGTCCAGACGGACGTCGATCGACGCCGGCTGCACCATTTCCGGGGTCCACGGATCGAGCGAAATATGGCCGTCAGCCTGTGCGGCGAGAATGTCGCGATCGGACAGCAGCATCGAAATTCCTCCAAACATCACCGGAACAATCGTCATATGAGCGGGCGCGCAGCCAACGCGCGCCCACCAACTGTCGTCCAGTCTAGCCCGTCGACGCTATAAGCCAGCATCACCGCCGATGCATCGCACGCAGCACGCACTTGCGCAGCTCGGAGGCGACGAGCACAATCATCGCCAGGCCGAGGCATTCGACCCACGCACCCGCGGACAGCGGCACGGTACCGAACGCGGTGTTGAGGAACGGCACGTAGACCACCGCAAGCTGCAGCAGCGTGGACAGTGCGATCGCACCCCACAGCCACTTGTTGGCGAACAGCCCCACGAACACCGACTGGTCATGCGAGCGAGAGCACAGCGCGTTGAGCATCTGCGCAAACACAAGGATGGTGAAGCCCATCGTGCGCGCCTCAGTCATTTGCGCATCATGTCCGACAGCATCCACGGAACGGTCGGTGAACAGACCTCCGGCGAGGTGCATGTCCATGCCGATCAGCGTGACGGCGGCCATGATGATGCCGATGAAGATGATGTCTCCCCACATCTGCCCGTCGATCACGCGGTCGGTGAGTTTGCGCGGCTTGCGGGCCATCACGTCGTCGGTGGAGGGATCGACGCCCATCGCCAAGGCCGGTGCCGCGTCGGTGAGCAGGTTGATCCACAGCAGCTGCGTGGCGAGCAGCGGCACGGTCACGCCTTGGCTGCCCGGCTGCGTGATGCCGAGGAAGCCGGCCAGCATCACACCGCCGAAAACCGTGAAGACCTCGCCCACGTTGGAGCTGAGCAGGTATCGCAGGAATTTACGGATGTTGTCGAAAATGCCACGGCCTTCGCGCACCGCTTCGACGATGGTGCTGAAGTTGTCGTCGGCGAGGATCATCTTGGCGCTCTGCTTGGTCACTTCGGTGCCGGTGATGCCCATGGCCACGCCGATATCCGCGGTTTTGACGGCGGGAGCATCGTTTACGCCGTCGCCGGTCATAGCCACGATATTGCCTTGCCGTTGCAGCGATTCGACGATTTTCAGCTTGTGTTCCGGCGCAACGCGCGCGTACACGGAGATTTCGCGGGTGGCCTTGGCGAACGCTTGCTCGTCCGGCAGCTCGTCGAGTTGAACGCCGGTGAGCACTTTGCTACTACGGTCGGCGCTGCCGACCGAGCTGCCGTCTCCGTCCGTTTCAATAATGCCCAGATCGCTGGCGATGCGTGCCGCGGTAAGCGGATGGTCACCGGTAATCATGACGGTGCGGATGCTGGCACGATGCGCTTCGGCGACGGAATCGCGCACTTCGGTACGCGGCGGATCGATGATGCCGACCATACCGACCCAGATCAAGTCGCTTTCCAGCACATCGCTTTGGTCGGCGATGTCCGCCACGTGACCGGCGGCGTTGATGCGCACGCCTGGCACTGCGGCGAGCGACGCGGTGCCGAGTGGCCGGTACGCCTGGCCCAGCGTACGATACGCTTCGGCGGACAGGCGTTCCACGGCGGCGAGGATCTGCTGGCGATCGCCTTGCGTCATCGGTCGTACGGCACCGTTGACCGCGATGCGGCTGCAGTAGCCGAGCAGTACGTCGGGGGCACCCTTGGCGAAGACGGTGAGACGCCCGGCATCGGCGTTGTCCTGCGCGACGACGGCCATGCGTTTGCGGTCGGAGGTGAATGGAATCTCGCCGACGCGCGTGTAGTTGGCGTATTTGCGATCGGCCTTCACCTTGCGTGCGGCGACGATAAGCGACACTTCGGTCGGGTCGCCGACGGCTTCCCACGTTATGTCGGAAGCAGCGGAACCATCGCCGGCACCTGTGTTTTCGCGCAATTCGCCGTCGTTGGCCAGCGAGCCCACGGCGAGCGTGGCGACGGCTTCGACCTGTGCGGCGGAAGCGGCGGAACCAGACAGAGCAGCGTCGGGAATCGCAATCATTCTGCCTTCTGGCGCATAGCCGGTGCCGGTCAGCTGCACCTCACCGCTCGGCGTGACCACGCGTTCCACCGTCATCTCGTTGCGGGTGAGCGTGCCGGTTTTGTCGGAGCAGATCACCGACGCGGAACCGAGCGTTTCCACGGAATGCAGTTTCTTGACGATCGCATGATGTTCGGCCATGCGGCGCACGCCGAGCGCGAGCACGACTGTCAGAATCGCGGCGAGCCCTTCCGGCACGGCCGCGACGGCCAGCGAAACGGATAGCAGCAGCGAATCGATTACGTCGTGGATGTCGTTGAAGCCTTCGGTCAGTGCAAGCGCCACCAGCACGACCGCCGCGATAATGCACACCGCGATGCCGAGAATCTTGGAAACGTAGTTCATTTCCTTCTGCAGCGGACTGTCATCATCATCCGTGGCCTGCAGAAGGTCCGCGATTTTACCGACCTGCGTGCGCATTCCAGTGCTCGTCACGATTGCACGGCCGGTGCCTTGCGTCACGGATGTACCGTTGAACACCATATTGGCGCGATCACCCAAGGCCTTGGCTTCGGCAAGTGTGTCAACGTTCTTGCCGACCGGTACGCTTTCGCCGGTCAGGCTCGCTTCCGCCACGCGCAGGCTGGCGGCGGCGAGCAGACGTCCGTCGGCGGGAATGGAGTCGCCTTCACCGAGCACGACCATGTCTCCCGGCACCACGTCGACGGTGTTGATGCGTGCGATTTTGCCGTCGCGCAGCACGTTGGTTTGCGGCGCGGTCATTTGGGAGAGCGCTTCGACGGCTTCTTCCGCTTTCGATTCCTGAATGTAGCCGAGTACCGCGTTGACGATAAGGATAAGCACAATGACGATGGCGTCGAACGGCAGTATTTCGCCGCCTTCCGCGCCTGGCGCAGCGTTGGCTTTTTCGATGAACCATGCGATGAGCGAGATGCCGGTGGCAGCGAGCAGCAGGTAGACGAGGGGGTCTTTGAACTGCGCCAGGAACTTCTTCCATTTTGGCACGGGTGGTGCGGATGCGAGCTCGTTCGGCCCGTATTGCGCGAGTCGGCGTTCAGCTTCGGCTTGGCTCAGACCGGTGTTCGGATCGACGCCGAGCGATGCGGCCACGGCTTGCGCGTCGGCAAGCGACGGGTCGATTTGTGGCGGCTGCTGGTTTTGCTGATCCTGCCGAATCTGCGTGCGATCGCCCGTAGCGGAATCGCCGTCAAAATTGGCATGGGACTGGATGGACTGAGCTTTCTTGCGATCATCCATGGTGATCTCCTTGGGAGCGCCGCGGAGTAGTCAGCTCTCCCCCGTCTTACGTATGCCTCGAATCGCGGAAATCGAAAATCCGCGGAATCGCAAGCATTTTGCAAAGGCGAGGCAACGCTGCGCGGTTGTGGGCACCGGGCGGACGCCATCGGCGCATCCTGTTATTATCGCACATCCTCGGCGTGTGAAAAATAGACATGTGGCGGAACGATGCATGGCACGCGACGGGTGCACGATACCATGAAGTGTGATATATTATCGGTAGTTAGTAAAATTCATTACTAAACGGTCGTGCAACATCGCACGGCGCAACCGCAACGATGCAGTGACACCAAGTAATACAGGGGGATGCAAGATGGCAGATACAGCCGAACTCGCAATCGTACATGCAACCACGGCAAGTGCAAGCTGGCTCACCGATCCGACGGTGTTCGCAGCGAACCGCAAGCCGGCACATTCCAGCCACCGATATGTCATCGGCGAGACGAGCGAGCCGAAGCAGAGCCTCGACGGCGAATGGAAGGTTCGTATCGAACAAGCGCGCAACGTGGACGTGGAAAGCGCTCCGTTCGCGGCCGTCGATTTCGAGGATGGCGATTTCGGCGCGATCGAGGTGCCGGGCCACTTGCAGATGGCCGGCTATCTCAAGAACAAGTACGTCAACATCCAATATCCGTGGGACGGTCACGAGGATCCGCAGGCGCCAAATATTCCGGAAAACAACCATGTGGCGATCTACCGCCGTCGATTCGCGCTCGACGCGCAGCTTGCGCGCACGCTGGAAAACGACGGCACGGTCAGCCTCACCTTCCACGGTGCCGCCACCGCGATCTACGTATGGCTTGACGGCACGTTCGTGGGTTACGGCGAGGACGGATTCACGCCGAGCGAATTCGATGTGACGGAAGCGCTGCGAAACGGCAATGGCAACGCCGCCGATTCCCCCGAAGCCGAGCATACGCTCACCGTCGCCTGCTACGAATATTCGAGCGCCTCTTGGCTGGAAGACCAGGATTTCTGGCGACTGCACGGCCTGTTCCGCACCGTCGAGCTCGCCGCCCAGCCGCATACGCACGTCGAAACCGTGCAGCTTGAAGCCGACTACACCGCAGCCGACACCGCCGGTACGGCCGACACCGCCGAACTCAACGCGGCACTCACCTTGCGCAACCCCGCCGACGCGATGACTATCGAAAGCACGCTGCGCGACGGCGACGGAAATGTCGTATGGGAATCAACGCAGGCCTGCAACGGCGAAATCGCCCTTAATTCCGGCAAAATGACGAACATCGCGCCGTGGAGCGCGGAATCGCCGACGCTGTACACGCTGACCGTACGCGTCGTCGGACATGACGGCGCCATCATCGAAACCGTGACGCAGAAGATCGGCTTCCGCACATTCCGCATCGAAAACGGCATTATGACGCTCAATGGCAAGCGCATCGTGTTCAAAGGCGCGGACCGCCACGAATTCGACGCGAAGCGCGGGCGTGCGATCACCCGCGAGGACATGCTTTCCGACGTGGTCTTCTGCAAGCGGCACAACATCAACGCCATCCGCACCTCCCACTACCCCAACCAGGAGTATTGGTACGACCTGTGCGACGAGTACGGTCTGTATCTGATCGACGAGACGAATATGGAGACGCACGGCACGTGGGTGGCAAACAATGTCGAGCGTCCTGAAGACGGCATCCCCGGCAGCCGCCCCGAATGGGAGGGCGCGTGCGTGGACCGCATCAACAGCATGATGCGCCGCGATTACAACCATCCGAGCGTGCTGATCTGGTCGCTTGGCAACGAGTCGAGCGCGGGCGAGGTTTTTCGTGCGATGTATCGCCACGCGCACACGATTGATCCGAATCGTCCGGTACATTACGAGGGTTCCGTGCACATGCGCGAATTCGAGGATGTGACGGACATCGAAAGCCGTATGTACGCGCATGCTGACGAAATCGAACGCTATCTGAACGACGGCAGCCCGGCACATACGGACGGTCCAAAGAAGCCGTACATTTCCTGCGAATACATGCACGCAATGGGCAATTCGTGCGGCAATATGGACGAATACACGGCGTTGGAACGCTACCCGATGTACCAGGGCGGTTTCATTTGGGATTTCATCGACCAGGCAATCGAGACCAAGCTGCCCGACGGCACGACACGCATGTGCTACGGCGGCGATTTCGGCGATCGTCCAAGCGATTACGAATTCTCCGGCGACGGCCTGCTGTTCGCAGACCGCACCCCCTCGCCGAAAGCGCAGGAAGTCAAGCAGCTGTATGCGAACGTGAAAATTGCGGTTTCGGTCGATGAAGCGCGTATTACGAACGACAATCTGTTCGTGTCTACGGGCGATTATCGCTTCGTGCTGCGGATTTTGGCCGACGGCAAGCCGGTATGGTCGACTACGCGCCGTTTCGACGTGGCCGCCGGCGAGAGCGCTTCATTCGAAGTCGATTGGCCGGTTGATGACTACCGCAGCAACGCCGAAGAGCTGGTTTTAGAGGTATCGCAGCAGCTTGGCAACGCTTGCGATTGGGCACCGGCCGGCTACGAGCTGGCGTTCGGCCAGTGCGTGGTGGCAGGTGCGAAGACCACTGCAGATGCCGTTGACGCGGCCGGAGCTCCGGCCGACGGCACCGTCACCCTTGGCCGCTGGAACGCCGGCGTGCGCGGACAGGGTCGTGAAGCACTGTTCTCCCGCACACAAGGGGGTATGGTTTCATATACGTTCGGCGAGCGCGAATTCGTGCTGCGCCGCCCGTCGATCACCACGTTCCGTCCGCTGACGGACAACGATCGCGGTGCTGGACACGCTTTCGAACGTGCCGCGTGGGCGGTCGCAGGAAAGTATGCGCGTTGCGTCGACTGCGCGATCGCAAATCGTGGAGAAAATGCCGTGGAAGCCACGTATACGTACGAATTGGCGATTCCGCAGCGCACGAAAGTGACGGTCCGTTACGTTGCCGACACGGCCGGCCTCGTTTCGCTCGACGTCGAGTATCCAGGCGAGAAGAACGGCGATCTGCCAACGATTCCGGCGTTCGGTATCGAATGGGCGCTGCCGGTGGAATATGCGAACCTGCGATTCTACGGCGCCGGTCCGGAAGAGACGTACGCCGACCGCAGGCACGCGAAGCTGGGTGTATGGAGCACGACGGCTGGCGATGATTGCGCGCCGTACCTGCTGCCGCAGGAAACCGGCAATCATGAGGATGTGCGTTGGGCGGAGATCACGGACGATTCCGGCCACGGTGTGCGCGTGAAGCGCGGTGCCGGCGCAAAGCCGTTCGCGATGAGCCTACTGCCGTATTCGAGCACGATGCTGGAAGAGGCGCTGCATCAGGATGAGCTGCCGAAGCCGCGTCACATGTTCCTGCGTCTGCTGGCCGCGCAAATGGGCGTCGGCGGCGACGATTCGTGGATGTCGCCGGTGCATGAGCAGTACCAGCTGCCCGCCGACCAGCCGCTCAGCCTCAATGTTCAGCTCAAGCTGTTCTAAGCTAAGCCAGCTTCAGCCTCAAGCATAACCGCCGATTCGCGGCATAATTCCGGCCGACTTGCCAATAGGCAGGCCGGCCGATTCTGTTGATGGCTGAAAACAGGCAGGGTACCTAAAATGAAAACACGTCTTTGAAGCAAACGACGCCTCAAAGCATGTTTTTCTGAAGGAGGGCATCATGAGCTATCCAAATATGAATCCCGGCAATCCCAACGACCCCAGTCAACCACCGCAGCCGGGATACGGCGCCTATGCACCGAGCCAGCAAGCGCAGCAATCGCAACAGCAGAACGGTCCACAAAGCGGCGGACCAGATGCCGAGCAGACCCCTCGCTATTCCGGCAATCCATATGGCAACCCCTACGGCAATCCGTATGGATATCCGTACGGTAATCCGTATGGTTACGACCCGAATAGCCATAGCAACGACAGTGGCGAGTGGGAGCCGGTAAGCCCGTTCAAGTTGGTGGAATCGTGGCTGCCGCAACGCGCGAAGAATGCCATTCGCGGTGTGTACGGCGTGCTCGGCGTGATGGCGATTGTGCTCGGCATTGCGCTACTCATCTGGCCGGGGGTGACGCTGAAGATCGCCGCGGTTGCGTTGGGCGCGTATTTCGTGATTTCCGGGGTGATCCGTATCGTCACCGCAATTGTGGAGCTCGGTCTGCCGGGAGGCTGGCGCGTGCTTGACATTCTGGTCGGCCTGTTGCTGACAGTCGGTGGCGTGGTCATGCTGAAGAATGCGACCCTGTCCGGCGCCATGCTGGCAGTGCTCGTCACTATGGTGGTGGGCCTCGGCTGGATGATGGAAGGCGTGATGGCGCTGGTTGAGTCGTGGCATATGCCAAGTTCCGCATGGGCTGTGATTTACGCGCTGATTTCGATTGTGGCCGGCTGCATCATGCTGTTCAGCCCGCTGGCCTCCACCGGTTGGCTGATTCTGTTTGGCGGATGCGCGTTGGTTGCACTTGGCATTGTGGCGATCGTCCGCGCGTTCACGTTTGGCAAGGTCGGCAAGTCCGGCAAGAAGCGCTAACTACGCGTAGTTCTCCCGTATAGGCGATAAACCCATACGGGAGAACGCGACGTGCCGTACGATTGACATGATTTTATAGTCGCGCTATGCTAAGTGAAACGTTTCGACGAAACGATTCGATAAATAGCGGATAGAACGGCACAAGAGGGAGGCGAGACGCATGGCAGGCA
>SKEF01002728.1_pt1 | contig 13069 bp, 8 predicted proteins | sample 4826691 | NCBI WGS metagenome assembly SKEF01 (sample SAMN11008816, study PRJNA524170) | human gut metagenome | biome: Human fecal sample; material: Feces; isolation source: fecal sample from pouch patient p23, p27 | host: Homo sapiens | place: Israel: Tel-Aviv | collected 2016-08-24
CGAAGTATCAATTTCGGCAAGGTGTTCATATAACTTTCCGCTTGTCAGCAGATTAAAATATAGCACACGCTTATGTTCCCTCAAATATCGTTGCCGCAATCGACCATATTTTGAAAGGGGAGGACTTTTCTCTACTGTCAGGCAGGGATAATAGTAATCTCCGATGAGTTCGTATCGGATACCTGTTCTTTCGTCTGTAATAAATCTTTGCATAGTTCTTTCTCCTTTTGCTTCTTGTAGTAAAACTCCAAGGTTTTCTTATTGTGATTTACCTTTTTACATTCCTCGGAACAGAATTTCTGCTGACTGTGTGTAGGCCAGTAAGTACTGCCACACACAGCACATACACGCTGACGATAATAATGACTTCCTTTTTCCGCTTCTCTATCGGCTTTTGTCTTATCCTGCCTTGCCTGATAGCAGCAATCCTTTGAACAGAAAATCTGTCGGTTGCTTGTAGGGGTAAACTCTTTCCCACAATGAGGACATACCTTTGTTTTGACGATTTCGCCACCGTTTTCAGCAAGTTTTTTTGCCTTTCGCTTCTCTCGATAGGCTTTTTCACGCTGACGCTGTTTCTCCAATCGCTTCTTTTCTTCCTGTTCTTCCTGCTCTTTTATCTCGGCAAGTTCTTCCTCGGTGTAGGCAATATCGACCTGTCCGACATAATTGAAGTAAATATCAACCTTTTGTGTCTTTGCTTTTCCCACACCCTCGGCTTCATACACCACAATCTTGTCAATGAGTTCGGTAAACATCAAATCAGAAACTTCCGTAGGATTTTTGTACTTGCGTATCAGCGATATAAAATGCTGAATATCCATAGTGCTGTCTTTTTCTTCAGAAAGTTCCTTTTTCATCGTTTCCATTTTCGCTTCCAATTCAGCCTGTTCATCGTCATACTGCTTCATCAGTTGCTTGTATTGTCTTTCGGGTAGCAATCCCGATATAAGATTTTCATACAAGCCACGAATGAGCGTAGAGAGTTCGTCATAGCGTTTCTGACAGCGTTTCAACTCCGATTGATTGTGCTTCGGCTTTTCCTCCTGCTTATCTTTCCAAAGGGATTGCAGTTCCAAAGCAAAGGCTTTTTCATCATTCAGAACAAATCTTGAAAAGCGTTTAACTGCCGATAATATCAAGGCTTCAACATTATCAGCACTAATCGTATGGGAAGTACAGGAATTAACCCTGCTCGCATACCCGCCGCAACGGTAAGAATACTGAATAGAACCGTCTTTCTTGCTGTAATGCGTTTGCAAAGTCATTCTCCTGCCACAGTCGGCACAATATAGATAGCCGCTTAATCGGTTTGTATGTGTACCTCTTGCCGCAGCTCTGTTCACTCGTTTCTTTCGCTTCTGAACGCAGTCCCAAAGTTCCTGCGATATGATAGGCTCGTGGGTATTATAAAACACATACTGCTCATCTTCATCGGTAGTCTTTCTCTTATGCAATTTAAAATTGGTGCTGACCGACTTTCTCAAAACAGTATGTCCAAGATATTCCTGCCTGCTTAAAATCGTTCTAATGGCAGATATGCCCCAAATATAAGGGTCTGCAAACTTAATCCCGTTGTACTGTTCTGGGTGATATTCCTTTGCATATGCGGCAGGAATTAAAACCTTTTCTTCGGTCAGTATTTCCGCTATGGCTCGTGGACTTTTGCCCTCATTGGCAAGCAGAAAGATACGCTTTACCACCTCAGAAGCCACAGGGTCAACAACAAGCGTCTGCTTATCGCTCGGCAATCGGTTATATCCATAAGGGATTGAACCGCTACAACGCTTTCCGTCTTTCATTCGGGCATCAAATACAGCCTTGATTTTATTGCTCGTGTCTTTGGCATAAAATTCGTTCATAATATTCAAAAACGGAGCAAAATCATTATCCGAAGCATTGTTGCTGTCAATGCTGTTGTTGATTGCAAGAAAACGGACATCTTTCTGCGGAAACAGAATTTCCGTATAAAATCCGACTTGCAGATAGTTTCGCCCTAATCGGCTCATATCCTTAACAATCAATGTTCCGACATTGCCTGCTTCAACTTCTTTTATCAAAGACTGAAAGCCTGGGCGATTGAAATTTACACCCGAAAAACCATCGTCAGTAAAATGGCGGATATTCTCAAAGCCATTTCTACGGGCATAATCTTCGAGGTATTTTTTCTGATTGGTAATGGAATTACTCTCGCCATTCAGGTCATCATCTCTTGATAATCTCTCATAAAGTGCTGTAATCTTTGAAGTCCTTGACATTCTCTTAACCTCCTTCCTTATGTATTTTCAATTTAGGACAGTTAATTTTATCGTCCTATTAAAGTATAGCCCTCGGGCGCAAGCTCGATGGCGGTGGTGGTTTCGCCAAAGGTCGATGCCCAGCAGTCGAAGTGGGTCAGCTTTTTCTGCTGGAGGGTGCTGTACTGCAAGTAGCGCATGACCGTGTACAGTTCGGTCATGGAATTGCTGACCGGGGTGCCGGTCGCAAAAACAACTCCGCGCCCGCCTGTAATCTCATCCAGATAGCGGCACTTGCCGAACATATCGCTGGACTTTTGCGCTTCGCTGGTGGATAATCCTGCGACATTTCGCATTTTTGTGGTCAAAAAGAGGTTCTTGTAAAAATGCGACTCGTCCACAAAAAGGCGGTCAACGCCCAACTGCTCAAAAGTGATAACGTCATCCTTGCGGCTGTCGGCGCGCAGCTTGTCCAGCTTTGTTTCCAACGTTTTGCGGGTGCGTTCCATCTGCTTGATGGTAAAATTCTCTCCGGCATTGGCTTTCAACTCGTTGATAGCCAAAAGCGTTTCTGCAATCTGATCCTGAATAATGCGCTCCTGCCGCTCAAAAGAAAGCGGGATGCGCTCGAATTGGCTGTGTCCGATGATAACGGCATCGTAATCGCCGGTAGCGATTCTGGCGCAGAATTTTTTGCGGTTCGACGCTTCAAAGTCTTTGCACCGCGCAACAAGCAGTTTTGCGTTCGAATACAAATGCAGGAACTCGCTGGCCCACTGCTCCGTCAAATGATTCGGTACGACAAAAAGCGATTTCTGGCATAATCCCAGCCGTTTTGCCTCCATTGCTGATGCAGCCATTTCAAAAGTCTTGCCCGCGCCTACTTCGTGTGCAAGTAACGTATTACCGCCATAAAGCACATGAGCAATGGCATTGCGCTGATGTTCCCGGAGCGTGATTTCCGGGTTCATTCCCACGAAATGAATGTGACTCCCATCGTATTCGCGGGGGCGTGTAGAGTTGAATAATTCGTTATACTGCTTCACCAATGAGATACGCCGCTGGGGGTCTTGCCAAATCCAGTTCGCAAAAGCATCCTTAATGGCTTGCTGTTTCTGCTGGGCGAGGGTGGTCTCATTTTTGTTCAGCACACGTTTTGGTTTGCCCTCGGCATCCTCAATGGTGTCATAGATGCGGACATCCTTGAGGTTGAGCGTATCTTCCAGAATCTTGTAGGCGTTGGCACGGTGCGTTCCGTAGGTTTCCGTGGACATGATATCGCCATGACCCAATGCGGATTTTCCCTGCACACGCCATTCTGCCGTATACGGAGAGATCCGCACATTCACATCATGGCGCAGATAGTACGGAACCTGAAAGGTCTCCTGCATAAATCTCTGGATGATTTCAGGTGCGAGCCGCGTTGCGCCCAGCCGCACATCAATTTCGGATGCTTCCAGTTCCTTGGGCTGCGCCTTTTCCAGTGCAGCCACATTGATTGCAAATTCAGGGTTCGTTTCGGCGGCAAGGCGGGCAAAGCGGAGTTTCGCACGGACATCGCCGGAAAGATACTCGTCTGCCATCTGCCAGCCTGCTTCCGGGTCGGCGGGGTCAGCAGCCGGGTCTTTGAAAATCACGCCTTGCAGTTCGGTGGTGATGCGCTCATACTCGCCGGGAGTGCCGAGCAGTTCTGCCATATAGGGCAAGTCCACTCTGCCATGTTCGCCCATCGACACCGCGAGTGTTTCGCTGGGAGTGTCCACACTGGTGACAGTGCGCTCCGGGCGAATGGTGCGCTTGGTGAACATATCTGCTTTGGACTTTAGCTGTTTGTTTTCGTCAAGATTCTCCAAGGAGCAGAGCAGATAGTAGGAGGAATCCTGCTCAAACAGCCGTGCATTGCGGCGGTCGTTAATCAGACCATGCTTTGCAGTAAAGGCATCGTAGGCGGCGTTCAGACGCGCCTGCGTTTCCTGCACGGCAGAATCTGGGTAATCGTCCAACTGCTCCTGAATCAACCGGTTTACGATTTGCCGCAGTTCCACCATTCCGGTGACACGGGCTTTGGCAGTGTCCGATAGCTCGATTTGCATCATAATCGAATTTTCCCGGTAGTACACCTCACCGTCCACCACGGTATAGGAGAAGTTTTTTACATCGGGGTCAGCAGGGAGTGTCTTGCGTTCAGTTTCCGCATCTGCAATATCTGGTGCTTCCACCTCGACTTCGGTGTACTGCCCCTCAATATGCTGTACTGCTTCGGCAAGCTGGTCTGCCAGCATTGCACCCTCGATGGGCGCAACGGTCAGATCGTGGCCGTACTGAGTGCTTTCCGTAGTCAGCTCTCCCAGAATCATCTCCGGGTTGTCTACGAAATACTGATTGATGGCAAATCCATCTTCCGTCTTTCCAAGCTGCACCCATGCCGGTTCCCGGTCGATCGGGCGGTCACGCTTTTGCAGGAAGATGATGTCCGAAACCACTTCGGTTCCGGCATTTGCCTTGAACGCATTGTTGGGCAAACGGATAGCACCCAGCAGATCGGCACGTTCTGCAATATGCTTGCGAGCGGTGCTGTCCCGGCTGTCCATCGTGTAGCGGCTGGTGACAAAAGCTATGACACCACCCGGACGCAATTGGTCGATGGCTTTGGCAAAGAAATAGTTGTGGATGCTGAAGCCCAATTTGTTATATGCCTTGTCTGCAACTTTATAATTGCCAAACGGGACGTTGCCCACTGCAAGGTCATAGAAATCCCGGCGGTCGGTGGTTTCAAAACCTGCTACCGTGATGTCAGCCTGCGGGTACAGCTTTTGCGCAATGCGTCCGGTGATGCTGCCCAGTTCCACACCATACAGGCGGCTGTCCTGCATGGTGTCCGGCAGCATCCCGAAAAAGTTGCCGACACCCATGCTGGGTTCCAGAATATTGCCGCTACGGAATCCCATTTTTTCTACTGCATCATAGATGGCATGGATAACGGTGGGGCTGGTATAGTGTGCATTCAGCACCGACCCACGGGCGGCGGCGTACTCGTCCTCCGAAAGCATTCCTTTCAGTTCGGTGTACTCCTTTGCCCAGTTGTCTTTGTTGGGGTCAAAGGCATCTGCCAGACCGCCCCAGCCGACATACTGCGCCAACACTTCCTGCTCCTCGGCAAAAGCACCACGGTGTTCTTCTTCCAGACGGAACAGCGTTTTGATGGCCTCGATGTTCCGGGCGTACTTCTGCTTTGCACCGCCCTCGCCCAGATGCTCGTCTGTGATGTGGAAGTTCCCGGCAGGTTCGGGGATAGGTTCTGCGTTAAGGGCTTCGTCCAAGGCAGCGGCATCCGGGAAAGTCTGCACTTCGCCATCAATCACCGCAGAGATCGGCAGTTCATCCAGTTCTTCGTCGGTCAATTCAGGCTCGTCCGGCTCATCATGCCGCAGTGCATTCTCGAATTGCTGCTTGTTGATAACCTCATTGTCCCATGACTGACCGTGCGCACTGGTGTCGATGCGCACATCGGTTTCGCCAACATAGCCGATGGTTCCTGCAATCGTTCTGGTGGGAAGGTCTACTACAACTTCGTCCCCGACCTTATAGCTGACTTTCTTTTCGGGGACAACATCAATGACTGTATCCTGCTGTTCTTCGTACAGTTCCCGGATGTGCGGCAGATGCTCATTGCGGAAAATGGGCAGTCTGTTTTTCGTCAGCTCCATGTCCTGCAAGCTGACGGATTTGAACGTAAAATTAACGTGTTCCACTCGGAAATCCCGGCCATCCAGCTTGATGATGCTGCCGATTGGCAGATAATCCGCTTCCCGGAGATATTTTGTCTGGTGATGGGAGCCATCTTCGTTCAAACCAGCCAGATAGACATTGTTGCCCGCTGCCCACAGCTTTTTGGATTCTACTGCCCACTGCTCACTCGGAAAGCCGGTTACTTTGACCTTGCCAAGCGCATTTTCCTGTGACAGAAGATTGGTGTGCAGAACCCGCTCCACAATAGGGGCATCTTTGTCATAGAACAGATAGTTCCCATTCAGTTCAAAGCCCACAAGAGTGTTGGGATGCTGTTCTTTCAGGGCGGTGTACTCTGCGGCAACAGCACCGTCCAGCATCGGGAGCTGCCGCTCGGCCTCCTGTCTGGCAGTGCGCTGTTCCTTTTCCGTATCCGTCAGGTATCGGTCAGACTGAATCATCAGGTCGATATACCGCTCAACCTGCATCCAGCTCAGCGCGATTTTCGCGTGTTCCGGGTAATGGTCAAATTCCAGCCCCTTGCCATCATGGTTCACAAAGCCGCTGCTGCCATCCAGAAAATCATGGGAATGCCCGCCGATGCCGTATTCCTTTGCCAACGCCTTGGCACAGAGTTTTCGGTCAGGCTGGGTCTGGTACAGTGCCATAATGCGCTGCTTACCGCCCATAAATCCTGAACCGTGCCGCCGCAGTTCGTTTTCAATTTCAGCCTGTGACAAAACAAAAGCGGAGGACGATTTTTCGTTCTCCGCTCGGTCAATCATTTCGATTTGCTGGGCTTCGGTGGGGATGACGGCATCCAGAAAACTTAGCTGTAAATCAGCTCCGTCAGAATCGTTTCCTCGATCTGCGCCCGCAGGCTGTTCATGTGCTGCACCCACGCCATCTGGTTCGTTGCCTTGTCCGGAGCCGGGTTCCGCTTCAGCAGTTCGGTCATCATCTGATGCGTCTGGGTTTCTGCTGTCTGCTCCAGCTCCGTCAGGTGAGGATACAGGCTCCCGTTCAGCAACATCGAGTTGTACAGCACCGGGCGATGCTGCATCAGGTACGTCCGGCGCATCCGTCCGTACCGGCTCAGCGGCTTCTGCGGCTGTCTCAAGGTCAGGTTCGGGAGCTGGTAATCCCCGACGGTCGAGTAGGTCACGCTGTTGTTCTTCATATTCATGCTGACTCCTTTCTACGTTGCGGCGGCGAATGGTCGTTTTGACGGTGCGCTCGATGTTTCGCAGCACATCCCGACTGCAATCGCTGACCGCAGTACCCAGTGCATAGACGGCATCCGGGGTTGAAAAATTGTAGATTGCCTGAAAATCGTCCCGGTCAAAGTAGCCCTCCGGTTCAAAGCCGCACCGTTCCAGAACGGTGAACATGATGCTCATTGCGGCGGCAGATTTGAACTGGAGTTCCTGTCCGGCTTCATCATAATCCATCAGGAACGAACCGTCAACGATGGCGAGAATGTCGGAACTGTTGTTGTCCCAGTAGGATTCCGCCAGTTTCCCGGCAATGTCTGCGATCTGCTGACTGAGCCGTTCATGGTGGATGCCGTATTCCTGTGCCAGCATTTCCGAAACCGGTTGGAACAGATCGTCGTTGAGCTGCCACACCTCCGGGTCACGGGAATTGCGCCGCACCCCGGTGTCCGATACGTCAAAGACATAGTGCAGGCGAGGTACACTGCTGGACTGGTCGAGCAGGGCGATACCCTTAGACCCTCTGCGCACATAACGGTTCATCCGATTGTTCCAGATGTCGTAATCGGCGCAGGCAGTCGCATCAGGACGCTGGGCGTAGATCATCAGCTGGTCGGCAAAGCTGTATTTGTACAGCCGGGATGCCGTGGTCAGGTAGTCCGTCCAGCTTTCCCAGTACCGGGTCAGGCCGTTTGCCGTGCGCTGTGCAAGGGCAAGATATTCTTCGGTTTTGTTTGGCATTGCGTTCCTCCTTCCGATTTTAGGGTAAAGAAAAAGCGAGCAACCGGACGGTTACTCGCTATGTACGCCATGTGAAATTGTGTCAGTGTTTTGCTGCGACTTTTTCAGCGACTTTTTCAGCGATTTCCAGAAGGTTCTCAAAAGTCTGCTGTTCTTCGGGCTTTTCAATCAACTTCGTCAGAAGCACACGGAAAATGTCTGTGCTGTCATGCCCGGTCGCTGCGGCAATCTGGTCGATGAGACTATGCAGCTGCTTAACTGCGGCATCGGACGGTTTGGATTTTGCAAGGAGATCGGACAGGTAGCTGATAAACGGATAGGTGGAATCATCATTGATGATCTCATTGGTTTCGTCTACGATTTTCTGGATGTCCTCTAGGGTCATTTCGCCTTTTTCATCCAAAAGGTCACGAGAAGACGTGCGACCCTTCAGGAAGGTTGCAAAAAGCAGGCGGTCGATGGGGGAGCGGCGTTCGTTGTCCATTGGCTTTCCTCGCTTTCTGTTTCTTGAATCTGAAACGATAAAGTAGCCTTAGTATAGCATGAATCCGACGGTGGTATCAAGACTGTATTTTTGAGGGTTTCAAGATTTGAAATCAACAGTCCCAATATGTATCAGATTGAAGAAGCTCAATGTCTTTAACGTTTACTCCGCATAGTTTTAATGCCTTTTCAAGTGCGCCTTTTTCATTCGGATTATAGAAATAGACCGTCCACTTGGTATGTTTTGGGATACACGCAACTATTTTTTTCAAATAGGGCATATCAACAGAACCGGCTGACCATCCAATAATTGTGACATGATTGATGTCAGATAATCTATGCCAGAAATAATCAGAAAACCAAATTATCTGAGCTGTGTCCTTGTAGGTTTCTTCCAGATAATCGGCAATTGCATCATCTATACTGGCGGCTCCTTCATCCCACAGATTGCCTGCCTCTACAGCTTTTTCTCGATATTCTTTAATTTGCTCTCGATTACAATGCCCCATAATCGGTTCTCTATCGCAGATAGAATCTATTCCACCATGAACATGAAAAACATCTGTGATCATATACACTGATTCCAATGTGTCAGTATAATTGAATGAAAAAAAGTAATCAGTACTTTTAATTAGAACCTTCTTTCTGGGTTTGATTTTTGTGGTATCAAATGATTCAATCCATTCCTTTATATAGCTTTGTAGCTTTTTTATAAAACCATATTCTCTTCTCCAATATTCATCTAAGGTATCACGGATTCCAACATTTCCGCTGTCCAAATCAAGATCAGCAACAATACAGTCAGAAAAATTCTCCATCTGAGCGATGTTAGGATGTCCCATGTTATCTTCAAGGCGGCTCCACAGCTCACCTTGTAACATTTTTTCCCACCGAAGTTTTGCGCCCTCTGGAACATAAGGGTCAAGATCATCGAGCGGCTCAAAGCCGTAAAGTTTTTCAAATGCCTGAAGAAATTCCCAATGGGTGCTTTCCAAGTAAGTTCTAAAATCCCAATAGCTTGTTTTTAGGCCATGTGCCTTATCAAAACCGTTTCCTATAATATAGAGTGCTTTTGACATCGTCTTGCTCCTTCCGTCGGGGATTCGACTAATTATACCACATTGCATAACAAACTGAAACCTACTATGTACGCCGCCCATAGGCGGCAAAAATTAGTCAAGGGGAAATTCAACCTCGGCAAACTGGACATCGGTCATAAGTTTTAACTTCTCGACCACGCCCTCGGAAAGCTCCCGGAGAGCAATCTCATCGGGCATCAGATAACACTGCATGAGCCGCAGTTTCTGCATCAGCCCCAATCGGGTGCCGGTGTTGTAGAACATCATCAGCATCAGTTCTTCGCCATTAAAGTTCATGGGCATTCCTCGCTTTCCGGCACCCGGTAGGATTGCACTCCGGGGCATCACACTTTTCTTTGAGATTTTTCAGGACGGAAGGACGTTCCTGCTCTTTCAGAAAGTCAGGAAGTTCTTTGAAGCCGATGCTGTCTACATAATGCACCGACACCTCACCATCCCGCTTGAGCGCAATCACATCGCTGACGGACAGGCTGTGACCCTCAAAATCCTGCGGACGGGAGAGGTTGAACCTCTGGAATAGTTTTTCCAGAACCTCATCGTTCGGCGTATCCTGCCACATGGCAGGCAGGTCGGCATAGTAGGTGACATCGTAATGCTCCGGGTCGGGCGTTTTACCCTGACGGTGAAGTTCCCGCATGGACGCAAATTTCTCGTCGAGGAACTTCTCACAGGATCGCAGCTGCATCACCATATAAACGTCACAGCCGGCGTTCAGGAATTTCTGTGGGATGTCCGTTATGGGCTCGCCGTCAAAATTCTGATTCCATTTTTGCTGCATCGGACACCTCATCGTTCTGGCTCAGGTCGGGCAGGAGCTTTCGGCGCAGATTTCTCGCTTGACAGCTCTGCCAGTTTTTCCAGCGTTGAGGGGCGGTTGGACAGTCCAAGTTCTTCGGCTTCGGCAACTTTATCCATGATGAGGTCATAGTCCTTCAGCACACGCCGACCCTTTTCCATATGGTGTGCTTCGAGGATTTCCTCGCGCACTTCCTGAATCGTCAGTTCCGACTCGTCAAGTTGCCCACCGTCCATCACGGAAAGGTCGCTGTGATAGAGGGTATAATCCCAACCATCCTCACAGCTCTGGATGGCAAGATAGCCCTTGCCGCCCAATTCCCATGCTCCTTGCTCGTCCTGCGTCTGGATTTCAGGATAGGCGGTCGAGCCGCTGCGCTCCATCATCTCGCCGAACTGGGCGATGTGATAGACGTTGCCGTACTCGCCCAGATCAAAATGGTAATCGTCCAGATGCTCCACACGCGCCGTGTAGCTGCTGCCATCCGAACGGTCAATCTGAACTATGCCATGATTCGGCACATGGTAGAGATCATCGTAATGGCTGTTGATGAGCCGGACATCATCTCTGGGAATCGTAGGATCATCCCAGATGCGCCGCCTGCGGACACCGGACTGCGGAATGGTATCGAGGTGCTGCAAGCTGACCTCCTGAATCGCTTTGCGGTCATCGCTGGAAAGTTCAAACAGATACCAGTTCCGGGCGGCAGGAATGGCGTTGCGACCATCGGGCGGCAAATTCAGCTTGGAGATCTGACCGCTTTCCAGCGGCGCACCGTTCGCGCAGTCGTAGGTGGCAAAGCCGACACCGGCACCGTTTTCACGCAAATGCAAAAACCTGTCCCCGTTGATGAGATAGAGGGCTTCCGTTTTCTGTTCCATCAGCGGCCACCCTCAAATTCCAGAGAAAACTTGCTGCGGCCATCATTTTCGGTGGACAGCAGGACAGTGGCATTGTAGGTCTTGCCCTTGGCACTGCGGCAGTCCTTCAGGCGCACACGGCCATCCCGCAGCAGCTTGTCCGCGACATGGGAATCCAGACGCTTCCCCAGTCGCTTGAAAAATGCGTTGTCTTTCCACAGCACGAAACGGCACTCCCGGTTCTCGCAGAACCAGCCCTTTTCACGCTCGACTACATTTGCACCGCAGTTCGGGCAGACACCAATCACTTTATTTTTCATAAGCGTATTCGCTCCTTTCACGGCCTCGGTGGTGTTCACCAACGAGGAGATCATATCTTTGATTTCAGTCATAAATTCTTCCGGCTCCATTTCGCCGCGCTCGATGCGCAGCAGTTTCGTTTCCCAGTCGGCGGTCATTTCCGGGGACTGGATTTCTTCGGGCATCACGGTGATAAGTGCTTTGCCCTTGTCGGTAGGCAGCAGCACCTTGGCCTTTTTGCTGCCCTTCCGCTCCAGAAAGCCCTTCTGCACCAGTTTTTCGATGGTGGCGGCGCGGGTTGCCGGGGTGCCGATGCCCTGACGCTCCACACCCTCCGGCATACTGTCTGCACTGGCGGTCTCCATCGAGTGCAGCAGGGTGTCCTCCGTAAAATGCTTCGCAGCTGAGGTCTGACCCTCTTTCAGCTCGGCCCCGGTAATGCTGCACTCCCTCTGCTCTGCCACATCCGGCAAAACAGCAGGCTCTTTCTTTTTGCCAAGAAAGTCGCCCAGCATTTTACGTTCGATGCCTTTCCAGCCCTCTGACAGTACCACCTTGCCCTTGGCCGTAAATTCTTCACTGGCACAGGTGGTTGTCAGGGTGGTTTCAGCATAGCGGTGCGGTTCACCCACAGAACAAAGCAACCGTGCGGCAATCAGGCGCAGGACGCTCAACTCTCCGGCAGGCAAAGCAGACAAATCTTCTTTGCCCATGCTTGCCGTGGGCAGCAGTGCATGGTGGTCTGTGACCTTGCTGCTGTCAATAACCTGCTGTTCGTGAACGGGAACTTCATCTGTCACACCAAAAGCCCCAGCAGTGTCCACCACCAGCCCCAGCAGGGATGCAGCCATATCCTCGGTCAGAAATCGGCTGTCCGTGCGGGGATAGGTGATAACCTTTTTCTCGTAAAGGCTTTGTGCATAGGTCAAAGTTTGCTGTGCCGTAAAGCCCAGAAGTCGGTTAGCATCCCGCTGAAGGCTCGTCAGGTCGTAAAGCTGCGGCGGCTTCTCGGTTTTCTCCTTGCGCTCGACTTTCTGCACGGTGGTGTGCTCCTCCTTTCTGCAATTTTTTAGCAATGTTTCGGCATCCGCTTTCTGCTGAAAACGCTTGCTGGATGCCGTGCATCCGCTGGTCAGTTCCAGATCCACCGTGTAGAACTTTTCCGGCACAAAAGCGGCTATCGCAGCCTCCCGCACCACCGTCATGGCAAGCACCGGAGTCATGACCCGACCGACCGCTAAAGGTTGACCGTACAGACATGAAAAAAGCCGGGACGCATTGATGCCGACCATCCAGTCGGCACGTTCCCGGCAAAGTGCTGCGTTGTACAGCGCATCGTATTCAGTTGACGGTTTGAGATGGGCGAACCCCTCTCGGATGGCGTTTTCCTCCATTCTGGACAGCCACAGGCGGGAAAAGGGCTTTTTGCAGCCCGCTTGCTGGTAGACAAGGCGGAAGATTAGTTCGCCCTCACGCCCTGCATCTGTAGGATAGTTCTCGGAGGTGACTTTTCTGACTTTGTTACTCGATGGCATCCAATGGGCCGATAAAGCGGTAGAAAATCTGGATTTTCTGGACGTATTCGCCATCGACCTTTTCCGCTCTGGAT
>SKEF01002286.1_pt1 | contig 13054 bp, 5 predicted proteins | sample 4826691 | NCBI WGS metagenome assembly SKEF01 (sample SAMN11008816, study PRJNA524170) | human gut metagenome | biome: Human fecal sample; material: Feces; isolation source: fecal sample from pouch patient p23, p27 | host: Homo sapiens | place: Israel: Tel-Aviv | collected 2016-08-24
CCGAAAGAGAAGCTCAGCTTCAAAGGCGCGGCAAAGGGTCTCGAACAGGTGCAGGCCGCCAGCGAGAACGTGGACTTTTCCGGCATGGAGAAGGGACTGGACACAGTTCAGGCCAAGTTCAGCGCACTGGACGTCATCGCCTTTACAGCCTTGCAGCGCATCACGGACAAGGTGATAAGCACCGGCGAGCAGATGGTAAAAAACCTGTCGGTGGACCAGATCACCAGTGGATGGGATAAGTATAACGAAAAAACTTCCAACGTCCAGACCATCATGAACGCCACCGGCAAGAGCATCGACCAGGTGAACGGCTACCTGAACAAGCTGATGTGGTACTCGGACGAGACGAGCTACAGTTTCAACGAGATGACCAGTGCGCTTTCGCAGATGACGGCGGCGGGCGGCAAGATCGACAAGATGATACCCATGATCATGGGCATCGCAAATGCCACAGCGGATGCTGGCAAGATGGGTTTTGCGTTCCAGAGCACCATCCGAAACCTGACCCAGAGCTACAGCGCCGGGCATTTGCAGCTACAGGACTGGAAGAGCCTGAACCTGATGGGTACGGCGACGAAAGCCCTGAAACAGGAGCTTATCGACACTGCGGTGGAGCTGGGCGTCATCAAAGAAGGCGAAGTGACCATCGCCAGTTTTGAGTCGAGCTTGCAGAAGAAGTGGGCCAACACAAAGGTCATGGAAAAGACCTTCGCAAAGTATGCCTCCATGATGGAGGCAGCCTATGAGTTGACCCAGAAGAACCCGGGCATGACCAGCTCGGAGGCGCTGGAACAGCTTAAGGGACAGTACGGGGAGCTGGCAGAACGCGCCGCTCTCGCCGCCCAGCAGGCAACCAGCTTCGGGCAGGCTATCGACTCGACGAAAGACGCTGTCAGTTCAAAATGGATGTCCGTGTTCGAGACGATCTTTGGCAACAAGGAAGAGGCCACCGACACATGGACGGAGCTAGCGAACCGGCTGTACGACATCTTTGTGCCGCCCATCGAAGCACTGAACGATCGGATGAAAGAGGGCCTTGACAGCGGCTGGCAGCAGATGCGGGACGCTTTCGGCGACCAGGCAGACGCCTATACGACGGTGCTGGAAAAGCTGGCGCTGGCAAAAGGCGCCGTGACCGAAGAAGCCATCGAGGAAGAGGGAAGCTTTGCGAAAGCTTTGCAGAAAGGCAAAGTGAACGCCGAACTCCTGACGACCAGTCTCAGCGACACCATCAAGACCTATGCAGAGCTGCTGGAAACGATGGATGAAGGCGACCCGAGATACCCTTACATCCAGAAGGACTACGAAGCCTTTCTGAAGCTCAACGATGCGGTGGCGGACGGCAGTCTTGACCTTGAGCAGTATGCGGAAGGGCTGACGGAGGTGTCGGGCCGGGAGCATCTCTTCAACAGCCTGTGGAACATCATGGACGCCATCGGGAAGGTCACAGGCTCTGTCCACGAAGCCTTCACCGAGATATTCCCGCCCACCAGCGGAGAGCAGATACACTCCATCGCCGAAGGGCTGGATTTGATGACCAAAAAGCTCATCATCACGGATGAGAGTGCGGCAAACCTGAAGCAGACCTTCAAGGGCATCTTTGCAGTGGTGAAGGTGCCTCTGACCGCTATGACGACGCTGGCGAAGACCGGGGCAAGGACTTTTGGCGTACTGGTGGACGTCCTGCGGCCGGTGGGAGCAGTGCTGCTGAAAGTGGCAGGAAACATGGGGAGCTTTGTGTCCGAGATGCAGAGCACCCTGCTGGGAAGCGGGACGCTCAGCGAGAAGCTGGAAGCCATCGCGAAGAGCGCCAAGAAGCTGCTGGACCCGCTGACCACGCTGGGCGACGTGCTGAAAAAGAGCATCGGTGAGAAACTGAGCGAAGCGAGGAAGGAAACTTCAAAATGGGCCGACAGCCTGCCGGACGGAGTGCGCGAGGGAGTCTACACCCTGCTGGGCATTCTGGAAGGACTGGGCGCCGGCACACTGACCGTGGCCGGTGTCGTGGGTGGAGCGCTGAGCGACCTGAAGAAAAGTGCGAACAAAGCAATCGGCACTGTGGCTGACTTTATTACCGGGCAGAGCAAGAACCTGAACGGATATAAGGACGTGCTGACGAGCCTGCCTGCCATCGTGGGGGCTGCAGTGAGCGCCTTTGCTGAGGAGTTCAAGGGCGCTGCCGGGAACGTGGAGAGCGCGACGTCCAGGGTCTACGAGCCGGTGAAGGCCTTTTTCAAGGCACTGAAAGACGGATTTGACTCCATCAGCGGGACGGATATTTACCGGTTCCTGAGTCTTCTGGACGTGGGGCTGCTCTCCTACGCCATCGCACAGTTCGCCAAGGCCATGAACAGCCTGCGGAAGATGCTGGCAACGCCCCTGTCGAAGATGCTGGACAGCATTTCGGGAAGCTTCAACGCGCTGACGGGGGCGCTGAAAACATGGCAGAAGCAGGAGAACACCAAGATCCTCACGGGCATCGGCTCGGCCCTGCTGATGCTGGCGGGGGCCATGTTCGTCATGAGCCGCATCGACCCGGAGCGGTTCGTCTGGGTGCTGAGCGCTACGGTGGTGCTCATCGCAGAACTGGTGACGGCGGCAAAGCTGCTGAAACCGGAAGTGAAGGCATTTGACTCTGCGGTGAGCGGGCTCGGGACCCAGCTGTTGAAAGCCTCGACCCTGTGGGGTTCTGCGGCGGCACTGCTGGGACTGGCGGCGGCGACGAAGGCTCTGTGCTCGGGATTCGTGGCCATCGCGGACACCATCAAGGGCGAGAACTTTCTCCAGAACCTCGCAGCTTTTGCGGCGGCAGTGGGCGGTATGTACGTGCTGACACGGAACATGGGAATGCTCATTGCCACCGTGAAAGCCCGTGACCTCGTGGTAGGCGGTAAGACACTGCTGGGCATCGGCGCGGCGATCATTGAAATGGGTGTGGCCATGCGCATTGTGGCAGGCGCTGTGAAGCCGCTGAGCAAGATACCGTACACAAGCCTCTTCAAGGCGACTGCAGCACTTGCGGCAATGGCCTCCATCCTCACTGCAATGGGTGCAGCGCTCGTACTGTTTCAGGCGGCATCCGACACGATGCTGGCATTTCAAAATGGACTCGCCATCGCGGCCATGGGCGGAGGCCTCTGGGTGCTGGTGCAGGGCGTATGTGCGCTGGCGGGGCTCATCACCGAGAACGTGGACGACGGTACCCTGAACACCACGAAGCTCGAATACGCCACTACGGCCATGAAGACCCTGATGATCCTCATGACGGCGTTGAGCGTACTCTCCAGCAAGACGAAGCTCAGCTCGGGCGCAGCGGTGCTGGCCATGGCAGGAGCGATGAACGCGGTGGCTGTGGCTGCTGCGGCACTGACACTCGTGCCTGTAGACAGCTTAAAAAAGGCGGCTGGGGTGCTTGGCGGACTCAGTGCCGCAATGGCAGCACTCGGTTACTTCGGCTCGGCAGGGTGGAGTGAAGGTGCAGGAATTTTCCTGATGGCCGATGCACTCATGGCGGTGGCCGGGGCGTGTCTGATGCTGAGCAAAGTTACGCTTCCTGATATGGCAAAGGCTGGAGGCGCTTTAGCAGTGCTTGCTGGTATCGGAATCTTGCTGAGCCGCTTTGCCGGAGCCGTCAACTTCCTGAACGTCTCCACCGGAATGCTGGCCATGAGCGCTTCGCTGCTGGTGCTGGCACCGGCCATCCAGCTCATCGGCATGGCAAAGCCGGAAGCAGTGAGCCAATCGCTGTGGATATTTGCCGATACCATGATGGCGATGTTTGCAGGCGGTATGCTGCTGACCTGCATCCCGGAGCTTGCGCTCGGGCTCTCGACTCTGGCAGCCGCCTTTACCAAGTTTGGCAAGGGAATGCTCTACCTCGCCGGTGCGGGAGCAATATTCGGCGCACTGGCCCTATTTGCCGACCCGCTGTGTACGGCCATCATCAATGCCGCGCCGGACATCGAGGCTGCTCTGGTGGCTGTGGTGACACTCATCTGCGGTGCCATCAACCAGAGCGCCGAACCCATCGGCGAGGCCTTTACCACCCTGTGCAAGGTGCTTATTCAGACGGCCATCGACCTCATCGGCTGGGCATGGAGCGGCGAGGGCGGCGAAGGCGAGGGTATCAAGGGCGCACTGCTGGAGTTGAAAGACCAAGTCTGGAACGGTATTAAGGACATCTTTGCACCGTTCGGCAACAACGGAAACTTCCAGCAGAGAAATGTGGCGTTCAAGTTCAATCCCGATTTCAAACCCCAGCGCATCAATGTCGCAGATGTCTTTACGTTCTCCGGTGCAAAAGACGACGCCGAAAAAGAGGGTAAGGAGATCGGTGAAAATGTCGCAAACGGAGGGGCGAAGGGCGTCGAGGAAAACAAAGCCCGCGCAACGGGTGCTGTACAAGGCATGGTGGACGACACCATAGATGCCGCCAAGAAGGGGTATGACATCAACAGCCCCTCGAGGGTCTTTGAAGAGATTGGCCGGTACATCACGGAAGGCCTCGCCATCGGCATCCAGGACCCGGGCGCTCTGAGCGGGGCGCTGGCAGCGATGCAGACTGTGGCAAAGAGCATCCGAAGCGTCTTTACGACTTTCTGGGGCATCCACTCACCGAGTCAGCTGGCAGAAGAGGACGGACGGAACGTCGTGGAGGGACTGCGCCTTGGGATCGGAGACCCCGACCTGAGAAGCCAGCTCTATGATGCAAGCTATGATTCTGCTTCGCAGGTGCGGGACGCTGTGGGCGCGGCACTGGACGAAGCCAAGAAGACTGCCTCGGACAAGATGCTGGAGCTTTACAGCATCATGAAGGCCGACCATCTCATGCCGGACGGAACGCTCCCCAGCGGAAAAGCCGGACTCGGGGCGAACCGCTACCAGCAGGCGGTACAGGACTACGAGAAGGCCAACGCCAAAGAAGACGCCAGGAATACGCCCTATCTCGGCGCGGACTGGAAGCCCAGTACGATGTGGGACAAGGCGACGGAAGCGCTGCAAAAGTACCAGAGCGGCGAGATCAAAGCGAAAGACGCCCTGAAGGGCCTGACTGGCGAGGCAAAGGACTGGGTCTCAAAGCAGATCGGAAGTGCTCTTGGTCTGGAGGGCCTTGACCCGAGCGAGTATGCCGACCTCATCCTCGAGCAGTACAGCGGCTATCTCCCCGACGACAGTACAGGCGCTTCCACTGCATCTTCCGGCAAGAAATCCTCGAGCAAGGGTAAGACTCTGGCCGAGACCATCGCCGAGAAGTACACGAAGGAACTGAAGTCCAACAAGTACCTCCAGAATGCCGCTGACAAGGAATACAGCCTCTGGGAAGCAGGAGAAGGCGACACTGCTTCCATTGAAGCCCTTATCGAGAAAAAGGGTGAGACGCTGGCGAAGAGCATCGAGCTGCAGGCAGCCCGTGTGGACATCGCGCAGAGGCAGTACGACGAACTGGTCTCCCGGGTGGGAGCCAGCGACGACAAGACGAAGGAAGCCTACAACACTCTGCTGGACGAGAAGAAGAACCTCCTCGACTTGCAGCAGGCGAGGTTTGAGAACACCTACAAGGCGGCCACCGAGCGGTATGAAAGCGATGACAAGCTGGCTCAGAGCGAATACCAGCTCTGGGCGGACACCTACGAAAAGACCGCCTCCGTGACTGAGAAGAGCAACAAGAACATCGAGACCATCAACAAGCGTCTGGCCATCCAGAGCGAGAAGACCGCCCTCGCGGAAAAGGCGTGGGTGGAAACGAAGGATGCCCTCGGCGAAGCAAGCCTTGTGACCCAGCAGGCTTACCGGGACTATCTGGAAGCGCGGCAGGAACAGCTGGAGCTGGAAAACGAGCTGGACAAGGCGCAGCTTGCGGCGTTTGACGACCTTTCGAGTTTCTACGACAGCCGCATCTCCATGGCGCAGAAGCGGATGACCCTGCTGGACAAGCTCTACAACGACGGCGACCTCAGCGGGCGGGAAGACGCCTATGCCAGCGCGGTGGAGCAGTACGGCGAGGACAGCATCGAGGCACGGAGAGCGGCAACGCAGGGTACCATGACGGCCCTGATGGGCGTGAACAGCGCACTGACCAGCATGAGATGGCAGTTGAGCAAGGTCACGGCCATGCAGCAGAAGTACCAGACTGCCCTCGAACAGGCCGGAGGCAACCGCTACGATGAGACTGTCATGGCCGCTTACGAGGACATGATGGAGACCCGCTCGACCTTTGCGGACTATGTGGGGAATCTGGCAGACGCTTTCAACGTGAGCGACGCCACGAAGAAGGCTATGATGCAGTTCGGCGACGCCATCGCCCAGAACTGGAAGCCCATTCAAAATGGATTCATGGCGGTGGCCAAGAAGATGAACCCGAAGCTGGTACAGGGATTCTCTGACCTGTTCGGCCTCTACATGAAGGACGGAGCCAGCGAGACCGTGGCCGCTGCTACCAACACCGTCGTTGCCGCCATGAGCGGAGACTGGGCCAGTGCAGTTGCAAGTGGGCTGACTGCGGTACTCGACGTAGTTGGCACGGACTTTGGCCAGACCCTGACCGAAGCCATCAGCACCGCGCTGAAGAATGCCTTCAGCGGGAACGGGCTGTTCGCACAACTGCTGACGAAGCTTTTTGGAAGCATCGACCTCGGCGGAAGCGGAAGCTCAGGCGGCTTCCTCTCGAACTTATGGCAGTGGCTCAAGGGCGGTGCATCCGCCGCGAAGAGCTTTCTGGGCGGAGCATCGACAGCGGCCGCAGGAGCCAGCGGAGCGACAAAGCTCATCCCGGTGCTGAACAGCGTAGGGACTGCCACCGCCAATGTGGCCTCCGGTGTGACCACTGTTGCCAAGGCGGCGGGAGTTGCCAAGGCAGCCGCCACCACTGCGGGAGCTGCTACCTCAGGAGTCCTGGCCAAGGTGGGCATGGGCGTTGCCAAGGTGGCCTCGGGACTTGGGCCTCACGGTCTGCTGGCTGCTGCTGTCATCGCAGGAACGGTCACCGTGGGTACTGCTGTGGTGAAGAACTGGGACAAGGTGAAGGAAGCCGTCGGAAACGCATGGAGCTGGATCAAGGAGAAGGCTTCGGGACTCTGGGACGGCATGAAGAGCATTGGCGGAAACCTCATGAGCGGCCTTGCCACCGGCGTGAAATCCGCTGCCAAATTTGGCCTGAAAGTGGCTCTGAGCCCTGCTTATGCCATCATCAGCGGATTCAAGCATATCCTCGGCATCCACTCGCCCTCGAAGGTCATGGCCGGTATCGGTGAATACGTCATCGAAGGCCTGACCAGAGGTATCGTCTCTACCGAAGGCGAAGCAGAAAAGGGCATGGACGAAGTGGGCGGAGCTGTCATCCGCAGTGCGCTGGCGACGACAAACGCCATTGCAGATCATCTCTCGACTGACAACCATCCCAGCATCACCCCGGTGGTAGACCTTTCGGATGCGTCGAGGAGCAGCGCGTGGCTGAACAGCGCCTTTGCAGACCGGAAAGGAACCATCAGCATGGCGGCGACTGTGACCGGGCGGATGGCACGCAGGGCCGAGACCCCCTCGAGAAATCAAAATGGATACGAAACTGCCCCCGCACAGACCCAGTCGAACCGGGATGTGGTGGAGGCCGTGAAGACCCTTGGCGAGCGCATCGACCGGGTGGCAGAGTCCGTGAAGGGCATGAAAGTCGTGATGAACGGCCGGAAGTTCGTGGGCGAGATACGCAGCGACATCGACGACGTTGTGGGCGACATCATCGAGAAAGGACACTGAGCCATGAGCATCTACGAGACGGTGGTGCCGGGAAGTGCTGCCGGGTACACGGGCCTCGTGTTCCGCATCCCCGCAGAAGCCCCGGTAAAGACTCTGCGCACAGCCGACCTTGACCTTGTGCCGACTGGGCCGCTTTTTGTGGAGCCGAACGAAGAGGCCGTCCGGACGCTGATAGCGGCGCCATGGCACGGTGCCATCGAATACTCCCCGCTGAAAGACCGTGTGTTCAAGAACGCCGAGGGAAGCTGGGAGTTTTACTATGTGCTTGACGAGAAAGCCCACTCCTGCTGGGACTGCTATATCGACCCGCCCATCAACCGGGAAGACCGCGGCTATGCCGTGACGGAGCGGACATGGACGAGCACCTACCACACGCTGCTGCATTTTTTGCAGGGAAAGCGGGTGCTGGTGGACGTACCGGACGGAAAAGGGAGCATAAAAACATACAAGGGGCGCTGCTGGGTGAGCGGCTACACAACGGACGAGAGCGGACAGATAAAGGCGACGATAGCCTACAGTCTGGCTCCGCCATGAGCGACCGAGAAAAGGGGACCAGATGGAGACGATACTGCACGGAGTGACCATTGACGGATTACATACTTGGCGGGACCTCTATCTGATCCCTATTTGTCGGCCGGTCGTACAGCCGCCGATAGAGAAAACGAAGACCCTCGACATTGAGGGAATGAACGGCGAAGCAGACCTTTCACACGGGCTGACCGGATACCCGGTGTTCGGCTCGCGGGAAGGAAGCTGGCAGTTCTGGCTGGACACGGAGCGGTATCAGGAAGAAAAGAACTTCTACGGCCCGGTGGGCAATATGGCCTACCTCGAGATACAGCGGAAACTGATAGCCAAGATGAAGCAGCCGTTCCGGACAAAGATAATACTGGACGATGACCCGCAGTTTTACTACGTGGGTAGAGTGTGGGTGAGCGGAAAGCCCACCTACCAGTACGACCATGCGAAAATAACCCTGCGATACCAGTTTTACCCCTACAAATACCTTGTGGTGGAGCCGAACGGTGACTGGCTGTGGGACTCCTTCTGTTTTGAGACAGACCTTGCGACAAGGCAGATGAAGGGCGTGGCCATCGCCGCAGGAAAAGAAGAGACCTTCCCGCTGGTGGACTCAGACAAGCCCACGGGCGTTTACGTGACCTCGAGCGGAAAGGCAACAGCGAGCCTCGAAAATCAAAATGGAACGAATTTCACCCTTGTGAGCGAAAAGTACGGCACAAAGGTGGACTGCACCGACGGGCTGAGTCAGACGGAGCTGATATACCCCTTTAAGGTGCTTTCGTACAAGCTCTCGCTGCGGACAGTGGAAATGCCAGTCTATTTCAAGAACCCCCGCAACACTTTTGCGGGCCTCTGGTGGGGCAATGGCGAGAAGCAGGTGAGCCTCTCGGTACGAAAAAAAGGAAGCTCGGTGCTGCTGGCCTCGCTGGTGTGGACGAACGGCATCGAGGACTACTACGGCAAGACCATCACGCTGGGCGGGACACTGAGCGCAGAGCTTGAGCCGAATACGGACTACGAGCTTGTGGTAGCGAGCAAGACAAGCGGACTGGAATTCTTTGGGGCGAGCATCGCCGACAGCGAGACACTGAAAAACAACAGCAGCTATATCTCGATAGCACGAGGCGGCGAACTCAGCTCCGGGACCGGAAAGAGGGCCTGCTTTGGCGGAACTATGAGCTTTTATGCAGGCGACGGCGCTGTGCTGACGCCGGGCGAGAGAACGAATATCGGCGTGATAGCCTCTGACCTTGAGAACATCGGGCGGACCGTTGTGATAAAGGCAGACGAGGACGTCACGGTGAACGTAGAGTGCAGGCAGGCGTTTTTATGAGATACAAAGTATATGCTGGAACGGTGGATGTGGTGTTTAAGTCGAGCACACAGGCACGGTTCCGGTGGAAAAAGAAGACCCTCGTCTACGACTCCTACGGCGATGCGGTCGAGGGAGAAGAGACGGAAGGCATCCTCACAGACCCGGTGGTGGATCTGGAAAACAAAGAGCCCGGCACTTTTACCTGTGAAGTACCCTACAAGGCAGAAACGCGCTTTGGCACTGTAAAGAATCCGTACTACGACGAGATCAAAGTCGGAGAGACGTGGATGATGGTGGAAGAGGACGGGGAATGCATCTTCTTTGGGCGTGTGACCGAGACGAACCGGGAGTTCGATTTGAGCAAGACCATCACGGCCGACGGCATCCTGAACGAGCTGATCCAGATGCAGACAAGGCTCACGGGCGGAACGTACCAGACGACGGACGGTGCAAACCACAGCATCCTTGCCATTGCGCTGAAGCCGAACCAAGCAGACAAAGGGAACAGCCCTGTGAACTGCATGGAGCGCGGGAACGTGACCGTGAAGAGCCAGAGCATCGACACCACGGACTCGGGCGACCAGTTTGTGAGTTTCTGGACCATCCTGACGACATACCTGCTGGAACACGAGAAAGGAAAAGACGGATACCTCCGGCTGCGGCTCGCCAACGACCCGGGCACGGAGGACTACTTTTTTTACTACGACTACATGACCGATGAGGACATGCCCACGACCGACCAGACCATCGAGTACGGTGTGAACATGCTCGATTTGACGCAGGAAGAAAAGCGCACCTCGGAACTCGTGAACAGCGTGACGGCCCACGGCATCTCGACCGTGAAAAAAGGCTGGTGGATATTCTCGCGCACCTCTTACGAGACCATCACGGCTACCGCACAGAACACGCTGTCCATTGCGGCTTACGGGCTATGCTCCCGGCATATTTACGTGGACGGCAAGAAATCGACCGCAGACTCGCTGAAAAAAGCGGCACAGGAACAGCTGGACGACTACAAGCAGGTCATCGAGCCGACATTGACCGTCAAAGCCTTTGACAGAAGGGACACGGGTGAGAACGTGGGCAAGCTGGGCTTTTTGCTGCGGACGCACATCCTCTCACAGCCCCACGAGATGGACCGCTGGATGATATGCACCAAGCTGAAACTCCCGCTGGACAGCCCGGACAACAAGCAGTTCACCTTTGGACTGACGAGCAAGAAGCTCTCGAAGCGGGTGGACGCCATCACGAGTGCGATAAACAACGTGAAGAACGCGCTGTTCGGACTGATAGGTCATGTGAACGAGGACGATTCGTCGAGCTGAAAATTCAAAATAAAAACGAGGTGGCGAAATATGACATACAGCGAAGTCGTTGCCCTGCTGACATCGTCGGTACACGGTGTGCGGAAGGCCGTTTATGGCGTACAGGTACGCGAATACATCGCGCGCTCAATGGAAGCCGTTATCGAGATGGTGCGGCTGGGTATCGAGCGGATGAAAGAACTAGCCTCAGATTCGAAGAACAGTGCAGACGCCTCGGCGAAAAGCGCCGCAGAGTCGAAGCAGAGCGCGGCAGAATCGAAAGCATCGGCCAGCCAGTCGGAAGCCAGTGCGAACCGGAGCGAGGCAAGTGCGGATGCTTCCGCAAAGAGCGCAAGCGAATCTGCCGCAAGCGCTGCAGCCGCAAAGAAGAGCGAGACGAATGCCAAAAGCAGCGAGGATTCGGCAAAGCGATATTCGGACAAGGCGAAAAACGTCATTGCAGAAGCCAAATCGGAATATAGTGGCGGCTACTACAAGTCCTATGACCTGACGGCTCTGAAGGGCGGCTGGAATAAACTTTCTCCTGCCAAGGGGCCATACCAATACTATTGCGACATCGCAGTCCCCGACCTGACGGAGAGACATTCGCCATTCTGTTCGACCGGGCTGGAAAGCTATGCGGCAGCGGTGGCGGCAGGGCTGGCAAATGCGGTCGAGACGCGAAATGGCGCGCTCCGGCTTTTTGCCATCCGGGTGCCGACGAAGGACATCGAGCTGGTGCTGACGATTTTTGGGGTGGGGACGACTTCTTACGAGCTGACCCTGCCCGTCCGCGACTGGGTCAAAATGAAGTCTGCCATCGGGCCGAACCAGTATTACTGCGATGTGGAAGTGCCGGGATGCCTTTCGACCATGACTCCGCTGGGGACCACCGCTCTCGAGAACTTCGAGGCGGCTTCTCCGGCAGGGCTGGCCAGCATGATAGAGACCTGCGATGGTCATGTGCGCTTTTATGCCGTGCGGAAGCCGACGGCGAACATCGACGTCATCGTAGCGCTCATCAAGAAGGAAGAGCCGGTCAACACCCCTGCTACCCGGGACAAGCTGGGTCTGGTCAAGATAGGCGATGGCATGAACGTGACCAGCGGCGGCAGCATCTCGACGAGAGCTGCGACCGACAGCGAGTTTGATGCCATGATGGTTCGTGTCTTCGGGGAGGGGTGACGAATGGCAGGTGAAGTAATATCTGCAAAGCTCAGTCAGCTGGAAGCTTTTGGCATGAAGGTCGTGACTGAATTCTCCGCCCTGACGGCACGGGTGCAGAGCCTCGAAAGAGCCGGAGGACAGCCGAATATCATCGAGAAGATCCTTGTGAACGGCATTCAGCTGGCTGTGGACGGAAACAAGGCGGTGAATTTCAGCGTCCCGACAAAAACATCTCAGCTGAAGAACGACACCGATCTTCAAAATGGAACACAGGTCAATGAGAAGCTCTCGACCAAGGCTGACAGTGGGCATGACCATGACGGGCGATACTTCACCAAAGAGCAGGTGAACAGCGCCATTGCGGGGAAAGCGGACACCGGCCATACCCATGATGACCGGTATTACACCGAAAGCGAGATGGATACGAAGCTTGGCGGCAAGGCGGATGCGGAACACTCTCATGATGACCTGTATTACGCCAAAAGCGAAGTGGACGCCAAGTTTTCTGACGTGGCAGCGCCGGCATGGGACAGCATCAGCGGCAAGCCGACTGCTTTTACGCCGACTGACCATACCCATGATGACCGGTATTATACGGAAGCGGAGATCGACCAAAAGCTGCAGGGACTGCCGACCGCAGGACATAAGCACACAAAGTCGGACATCACAGACTTTCCTGCCCTTGGCACGGCTGCGGCAAAGAATGTGGGCGACTTTGCAGCGGCCAGTCACACGCATAACTATGCTGGTTCGTCCAGCGCGGGCGGTGCGGCAAACTCAGCCAACAAACTGAACAAGAACGCGGGTTCTGCTACGCAGGGAGTATACTTCAAGGATGGTGTGCCGGTCGCTATGCCCCACACGCTGGGCAAAAGCGTGCCTGCGGATGCAAAGTTCACGGACACCAACACCTGGCGCGGGGTACAGGACAACCTGACCAGCACGGCCACCGACCAGAGTCTGAGCGCAAATCAGGGTAAGGTGCTGAAAGGCCTCG
>SKEF01002738.1_pt1 | contig 13015 bp, 10 predicted proteins | sample 4826691 | NCBI WGS metagenome assembly SKEF01 (sample SAMN11008816, study PRJNA524170) | human gut metagenome | biome: Human fecal sample; material: Feces; isolation source: fecal sample from pouch patient p23, p27 | host: Homo sapiens | place: Israel: Tel-Aviv | collected 2016-08-24
GGCTGGCTACACTTGGAGGTTCCGAGTTTGCGTATGTCCGTTCGGAGTGAACGGTTTGCATAGGGGGAGTTGCCTGAATGATTATCGCGCTTTGGATTGCGTTGATTATTTGCGTTGTATGGATTGCACTTGGCGAGATGCCGGCTGGTTGGGATGGCCATTTGCCGCTGCCGTACTTGATTGCGTTGATTCCGTTGCTGTGGATTCCGACGCTTGTGATCGCCGTCGCCGGTTTCGCGTTGCATGAGCCGGCTCTCGGGGGAGTCGCTGCGGTGGTCTGTCTTGCGTCGCTGCTGCGCAAAATCGCATATTGGATGGAAAATCTTAATTCTCCCAATACTGCGCAGAGGGTTGCCGAAAAACTTGCGGAAAAGCGTGAAACATCTCGTGAAACAGGCAATGAAGCTGTTACGGAATCCGCGAAACATGGCCGTTTCCGTGTGATGACGCTGAACTGCCGATTTGGTCGCGCCAACGCTGCGGCAATCGTCAGTGCGGTCAAAAAACATGATATTGCAGTACTTGCATTGCAGGAATTGACGGACGATCTGGTTGCGCAATTGGACGCTTCGGGATTGTCTGATTTGCTTCCGTACCGTCAGTTGGGGGAGAGCAAGGGAACGGACAATGGCGGATTCAACGGTGTGTGGATTCGTATTGAACCAAGCGACATGTCTCCGGTCACTGCGGTGATTCCCGCGGCCGACGTGCCGGGCGTGTGCTTCCCGATCGATTCGATGCGCGGCATCACGTTTGTTTCGGCACATCCGAAGTCTCCGATGCGCGGATGCAGGGAATGGTCCGCCGGCATCATCGGTTTGGGGGAGTTGGCGACCACTCAGAAGCAGGGCGACATCACCGTTGTGTTGGGTGATTTGAATTCCGGTACCGATCATCCAAGCTTCCGCAAGCTGCTGAATGCGGGCTTCAAGGATGCGGCCTTGTGCGAGGCGAAGGGCCGTCATGCCACGTTCCCATCATGGCTGCCGTGGCCGCGCATCATTCTCGACCATGTGCTTTTCACCAAGGGATTGGACGCTTCCGACGTGAGTTCGTTCTGCGTTGAAGGTAGCGATCATCTTGCGCTTGCTGCCACGTTGACGTTGAAGTAGTTGATGGCGATTATAAGGTAGTCGATTCAGCTGAAAACAGCTGATTGGAGTACGCAAAAAGGGGATGCGATTCGTCTTGAACCACATCCCCTTTTTATACGTTACCGTTTTCGCGTCGCTTGCTTTAGTGCAGCAAGCCGGACAGTCCGCCGCCAAAGTTCGGCGGCAGCTCACCGGCATCGCCCATCAAGTCTTGCAATCCGGCGGGAAGTGCAGGATTCTGCGGCTTCTTGGCAAAAGCGGAACCGCCGGAAGACTTACCGTCGGAGTTCTTGCCGGCAAGCTTGTCGCGCAATGCCTTCTCTTCAGCCTCGCGCTTCATCGGATTGCCGGACTTACCGCCCTTCTTCTTGCCCTTCTTGCCTTTACCCTTGCCTTTGCCCCCGCCCATGGCAGGGCCGCCAAAGCCAGGCATGCCAGCGCCGGCCTTGTTGCTCATACGCTTCATCATCTTCGCGGCCTGCTCGAAACGCTGCAACAGCGCGTTCACCTGCGAAACGGTCACGCCGGAACCGTAAGCGATACGAGCTCGACGAGAACCGTCAATAATCGAAGGATCACGACGTTCCGCAGGAGTCATCGAACGAATAATGGCCTCAGTACGATCGATTTCCCTCTCGTCGAACTGCTCAAGTTCTTTACGATGCGCGGCCATACCCGGAATCATGCCAAGCAGATTCTTCATCGGACCAAGCTTGCGCACCTGCTGCAGCTGATCGAGGAAATCATCCAAACCAAAGGAACCATCGGAAATCTTGATGGCGGCCTTACGAGCCTCTTCCTCGTCGAACTGCTTCTGCGCCTGCTCGATCAGGGTAAGAATATCGCCCATATCGAGAATGCGGGAAGCCATACGATCCGGGTGGAAAACCTCGAAATCCTTCAGACCTTCGCCAGTGGAAGCGAACAGAATCGGCTTGCCGGTAACGGAGGCGACCGAAAGCGCGGCACCGCCACGGGCGTCGCCGTCAAGCTTCGAAAGCACCACGCCGGTGAAGTCCACGCCCTCATCGAACGCCTTCGCCGTCTGCACGGCATCCTGACCGATCATCGCGTCGATTACGAACAGGATTTCGTTCGGCTGCACGGCGTCGCGAATATCGCGAGCCTGCTTCATGAGCTCTTCGTCAACGCCGAGACGGCCTGCGGTATCGATGATGACCGTGTCGTACAGCTTCTGCTTGGCCAGCGCAACAGCGTCACGCGCCACCTTCACCGGATCGCCGGTGGTCAGACCCGGGGAAGCAACGGCTTCGCCACCGTCGGACTGCACGCCCTTTTCCGGAGCGTACACGGGCACGCCTGCACGTTCGCCAACCACCTGCAGCTGCGTCACTGCGTTCGGACGCTGCAAATCGGCCGCGACCAACAGCGGAGTGTGGCCGGAATCCTTCAGCCAGTAGCCGAGTTTGCCTGCGAGGGTGGTTTTACCAGCACCCTGAAGACCGGCGAGCATGATGACGGTCGGCGGATTCTTCGCAAAATTCAGCGGTCGGTCAACGCCAGCGCCAAGCACGGCCGTCAACTCTTCGTTGACGATCTTCACGACCTGCTGGGCCGGATTCAGCGCCTGGGAAACCTCGGTGCCGAGCGCACGCTCGCGGATTCGGCCGGTGAAGGAACGCACCACGTCGAGCGCCACGTCGGCGTCGAGCAGCGCGCGGCGGATTTCGCGGATCGTACCATCGATATCAGCCTCGGAAAGCTTGCCTTTGCTCTTCAGATGCTTGAACGCATTCGAGAGCCTATCTGTCAAAGAACTAAATGCTGCCATAATGTCCCTCAGTCTAGCCGTCCCGCGGGAAATTTCGCATTCCAATTAATGGTGTTGATGATGTTCGGTTGATATTCGGTGAGATGCTTGATGCTATTTGCATGAGAAATGACAATCCCGTCTCTTCCAATAGGAGAAGACGGGATTATTGCTTATTAAGAGCGCTGCGGATTATTTGAGGGTCCAGGTGGGACCCTGGGGAGTGTCTTCGATGGCGATTCCGGCTGCGCCCAAGGCATCACGAATGGCGTCGGCGCGGGCGAAATCCTTGGCCTTGCGGGCTTCGGCACGCTCCTCCAACTGTTCGGAAACCAAACGGTCAAGCGCAGTATGCTCAGCGGAATCGGCACCGGCTCCGGCGGTGCCGCCGGCCGCACCCTCGCTTACCCACGGTTCCGCCAACGGATCCAAACCAAGCGTATCGAGCATCGCACGCACATTCACCAAAACAGCGCGAACTTCATCCTTCGCAACATCCGAATCAACACGATCGGCAAGCTTCGAAAGCAACGTGTTGCCAGAACGAATCGCCGTGAAAATCGCAGCGGAGGCGCCGGAAACATTAATATCGTCATTCATTGCGGCGACGAAATCAGCCGGCAGCTCATCGGCGGAAACCGAAACGATCTCCTCACGGGACGGCTGCCCGCCAACGGCGGCACCGGCACGTTCGATGAAATTCGACACACGATCGTACGCGGACTGAGCCTCGGTCAACGTCTGATCCGACCATTCCAACATGGAACGATACTGCACGGAACCAAGCGCGTAACGCACCACCCAAGCGGAATTTTCCGCCAAAACCGCCGGCACGGACAAGCCGTTGCCCAGCGACTTCGACATCTTCTCACCCTTGGCGGTAACCCATGCGGAATGCATCCAACGAGCCGCCGAATCGTAACCGGCGGCACGAGTCTGCGCCATTTCGTTCTCATGGTGCGGGAAACGCAAGTCCAGCCCGCCGCCATGAATGTCGAACATATCCTTCAAATAGCGGTGGCTCATCGCCGAGCATTCAATATGCCAACCCGGGCGACCCGTGCCGAACGGAGTATTCCAACGCGCGTCAAGCGGATCGGAATCCTTCGGAGCCTTCCACAATGCGAAATCACGCGGATCATGCTTGTCTTCCGACATGTCCGCAGGATCAACCGGATTGTACTTGTCGTTGCCCGTATTGTCGACCGACGGACCCATGGCATCGGCCACCTCGGAAGCGGCATCGGCCACAGCGGTCTGCTTCTGATGCGTCAACTCGCCATAATGAGGCCAGCTGGCAACGTCGAAATACACGTTGCCGGTCGGATTGCCGTTCTCATCAGTCACCACGTAGCCGTGGCCATTGTCGATGATCTGCTTGATCAGATCGATCATGTCGATCATGTGGCCGGTCGCACGCGGCTCATACGTAGGCGGCTCAACACCCAACGTGTTGTAAGCCTCAGTGAATTCGCGCTCGTAAATGTACGCGCGCTTCCACCACTGCTGACCGGCGGCCGCAGCCTTATCGAGAATCTTGTCGTCGATATCGGTGACGTTGCGCACGAACGTGACCTTGTAGCCCAAACGCTCGAACCAGCGGCGTACCACGTCAAACGCGACAGCCGCACGAATATGGCCGATATGCGGCGAGCTCTGCACGGTGGCGCCACACACGTACATGCCGACCTGACCAGGCTTGATCGGCGTGAAATTCGACACGGCGTGCGATGCGGTGTCGTACAGCTTCAGATCGGCAGCGGCGCTCGCCACTGCGTCAACTGCGGTTGCGACGCTAGAAATGTTGATATTCTGCGGTTCTTGCGTGTTCGTCATAACCACGAGAGTATTGCCAGAATCGGACATGCATGCGAGATGAAAATGAACGGCAAAACGGTTTTTGTTGGATTTGTGAACATCGTTTACGTAGGTGATGCAACAATAGAATGTATGACGCAATCGCAGGTGCTGATTTTGCAACACGTTCCGTGGGAGAGACCGGGACGCATTTTAGACAGTCTGGATGATTTGGGACTGCAGTATCAAATCATCAATGTCGCCAAGCAGAAGAAACCGGATTTGCCTGATTTTGGCGAGGTTTCCGGCGTGGTGATCATGGGCGGCCCGATGGGTGCGCTCGACTACGACAAGTATCCGGGATTAAAGGCCGAGGCCAAGCTCGCGCGGGCTGCGGTCAGCGTTGGCAAGCCGGTGTTGGGCGTGTGCCTGGGACATCAGATCATCGCCACCGCGCTGGGGGCGAAGCTGAAGTCGGGAGAGGCGCCGGAAATCGGTTTTGCGCCGATTAAATGCATCGACAAGCATGATTATTTCTCGATGTGGAACAAAACCGTGGATGTGCTGCACTGGCATAACGACGTGGTGTCGTTGCCGGAGGGCGCGCAGCCATTGGCGCGATCCGCGAAGACCAAGGTGCAGGCGTTCCGTTTTGGTTCCGCTCTGGGCATGCAGTTCCACTTGGAGGTTACCCCTACTCTGTTGGAGGAGTGGCTTGACGAGTCAAGCATGGTCAAGGATCTCAAGGCTGCCGGCGGGTCGAAATCGCAGTTGCGCGAGGCGTTCGCCGAATATAATCCGCAGTTGCAGCCGCTTGCGGATCAGGTGTTTTCGAGTTTTGCCGCTCGTTGTAATTCGTATGGGCAGAATTTGGCTCAGGCGCAGCAGGGCTGATCGCCGAGTTGCGTGCGGCTCCGATTGCTGCGTAGCGCTGGTGGCGATTCGCAAGTTGCGGCATTGCCTGCAGGTTTGGGAGATGTTCCCGCTACATTGGTGACTTATGCCGACTTATGATTTGGGACTTGAACACGTTTCGCTTGCTTTTGCGACCAAGAATATTTTCAACGATGTAACGCAGGGTGTTTTTGAAGGCGACCGCATCGGCATCGTCGGTAAGAACGGCGACGGCAAGTCCACGTTGCTGCATTTGTTCAAAGGCACGCAGGAGCCGGATTCCGGTCGCGTGACCATTCGCGGCGGGCTTACGTTCGGCATGCTCGACCAGCGTGACCCGCTCGACAACAACGCCACCGTGCGCGAAGCTGCGCTCGAAGGCCGTGAAGACTACGAATGGGCTGCGGAAACCAAGTCGCGCGAAATCGTCGAAGCATTGCTTGGCGGCATCAGCTTGGAAGCGAAAATCGGTTCGCTTTCCGGCGGTCAGCGTCGCCGCGCCGATTTGGCACGCCTGTTGCTCAAGGATTGGGATATTCTCGCACTCGACGAGCCTACAAACCATTTGGATGTGGTGACCATTCACTGGCTGGCGGAACATTTGAAGAACCGTTGGCCGGCCGGATCCGGCGCGCTGCTGCTCGTCACCCATGACCGTTGGTTCCTCGACGAAGTGTGCGAATCCATGTGGGAGGTGCATGACGGCGAAATCGAGCCGTTTGAAGGCGGCTATTCCGCATACATGCTGCAGCGCGTGGAACGCGATCGCCAAGCCGACGTGCGTGAAACGAAACGTCGCAATCTGGCTCGTAAGGAACTTGCCTGGCTTACCCGCGGTGCCCGCGCCCGTTCCACCAAGCAGAAATTCCATGTGAAGGCCGCGCGTGAGCTCATCGCCGACGTGCCTCCGGTGCGCAATACGCTGGAATTGAAGCAAATGGCCACATCCCGCTTGGGCAAGCAGGTGGTTGACCTGATTGACGTGACGCAGATTTTCGAACATGTGCAAGGCGAGGCCGATATCGATCCGGACGCTGCCGACATGGAAGCGTCGGCATCGCGCGTCGATGTGGTGCCGGCCATGTATGCCGAGCCGCAAGTGCATGGTTCCGTGGAAGTTGCCGTCGACGATCTGACTGATCCGCGATTGGTGGATGCCGGTGTTGCAGCGGCGCAAGTTGCTGCAGCTGCGAAAGAATCGCAAGAAATTCAGGAATCGCAAGAAAATAATACTGATGATTCTGCAGAAGAAATTACTTCTGCAGCGCAAAAAATTACTGTTACCGGTCGTAAGATTCTTGACGACGTGACATGGCTGATTGGGCCGGGCGATCGTTTCGGCATCGTCGGCGCGAACGGTGCCGGAAAATCGACGTTATTGAAGATTCTTGACGGCACGATCACCCCCACTGTAGGTCATGTGAATATCGGCAAAACCGTGAAATTCGCGGTGCTTTCACAGCGTCTCGACGAATTGGAGAAGCTCGGTAAATACAAGATCAAGGAAGTGCTGAGCCGTTACAAGCCGAGCTATATCGTGGACGGCAAGGAAACCACGCCGGGGCAGATGATGGAGCGTCTCGGATTCGAGTCGGCGCAGCTGATGACGCCGATCAAGGACCTATCGGGTGGTCAGAAGCGTCGTATGCAGTTGCTGCTGATCCTACTGGACGAGCCGAACGTGCTCATCATGGATGAGCCCGGCAATGATCTCGACACCGACATGCTCGCCGTGATGGAGGATCTGCTCGACACTTGGCCGGGAACTCTGATCGTCGTCTCCCATGACCGGTATCTGCTCGAACGCGTCACCGATCAGCAGTTCGCGCTGATCGGCGGCAAGGTGCGCCACCTGCCCGGTGGCGTGCAGGATTATCTGGACATGACTGAGGCCATCAAGAACGGCAAGAATCCGTTTGCGGACGAAAAGGCAGGTGCCGGCAAAGGCAAGAGGGGCGGTTCCGCTGGGACTGCCGGTTCCACGACCGAAGGCACCGCAGGCAACTCCGCAAGTGGGTCTGCGACTGCTGAAACCGCATCTTCCGCGCCTTCTACGCCGAAACTTTCCGGCAAGGCCTTTCACGAAGCCTCCAAGCGCGTATCGGCAATCGAGCGCAAACTCGCCAAACTCGAAGAGCAGAAAGCCGATCTTGAGCAGCAAATGGCCGCGCACGACCCCAGCGACTACGAGGGCCTAGGCAAGCTCAACGACCAGCTTCAAGCCGTCACCGACGAGTCCGAAGAACTTGAACTCGAATGGATGGAACTCTCCGAACAGCTCGAGTAGCATTCGTATCGCCCGCGTCAATTACCGGACAGGGTGTGCATGTTGTGGCGGCGGCGCAGCTCCTCCAGCGTTTCCGGTGAATGTTGGCCATTCGTGCGACAGCGATGCGTGGCATTCCATGTGCCAATGTCATATTCTTGTTATTGCAGGAAACCTTAGCTGTTCTTGTCGGAGAGACCAATGGAGGTGCCTTATGAATCAAGTGATGCGAAGAAGCGCCTGTTGCTTGTTGTCCAGCTTGTTGTTGTGGTCATGCGTTGGCTGCACGAAAGCTGCACATGAAAGTTTCGGTGATGGCTCCGTACAGAGCGGCAGCGAGCATGATGATGCCGCAAAACAGGCATATAAAGCATTTACTGTGGACGCTCTGGATCGTGTCGCCGTCGATGATCTCAATAGCTCGGGCAAACTGGTTCTAGTAAACAAGTTGGGTGCGAAATCCGTACATGGCGATGATGCTATTTCATTTACAAAAACAGTTGATGACAGCAATATGTATTATGTCATCTCCATGTGTAAGCAGAAGGAGCAGGCTCCTTATTCGTTTGTTCTCTACAAAGATGGACAGCCACACACCCTAACCACTAGGGAGGCCTGTACATCTAACGGAATAGAAACGATCTCTCTCCCGGCGAAGAATTTCCCAGATGCCACCTCATTGTCCATTATCAATATCGGCAATACGGATCTTGTTGTTTCCGTATATGAAGTAAAGGAACCCCATCATGAATAATTTCAGTCATAATGCTCCCTGTCGTCCTGCCATCATCATAGTTTGTGACATCACAATGAATGCTACTGGGCTAGTTGTTGCAAAACTGGCTCAGTAGGTAGATGGGGTAGTAGGTAATATTGTGGTTGGTTTCGATGTTGCCGGGGCCGAAAACTAATCCTTGGTGAAGGTGATAACTTTCCTCTGCCAACACATTATTAAGCGCTCGATGAACCTTGTTTGATATCTTCTTGCGCCTGGCGAACGTCTATGAGACTGTTGTTTTGCGCAAAAGATGCTACTGCAGCTGGCATGACTCCAATGATCAGATATTTTCTGAATATCGCAGATCTGACAACAAAAAGGGCTTTCCCGCGTTGAAACGGGAAAGCCCTGTAGGTTTGGGATTAGGCTGATTGGATCAGCGACCGGTGATTTCGGAGCCGAGCACCTTTTCGCTCAAGGCCTTCGGACCGCGCGTCACTGCGACCGCGCCGGAACGAACCAGCTCGATAATGCCGTAATGCTCCAAAAGCCCCAGCAGCGCATCAATCTTGCCTTCGGCACCGGTGGCTTCGATGGTCAGCGATTCCGGATTCACATCGACCACGCGCACGCGGAACAGACGCACGATCTCAAGCACGTCGGAACGGTTGGATTCGTCGGCAGTTACCTTGATAAGCACCAGTTCGCGCTCCACAGTGGTGTTCGGATCCAAATCCACGATTTTCAACACATGCAGCAGCTTGTTGAGCTGCTTGATGATCTGCTCGAGCGGCACCTCATCCACATCGGCGGTCACCGTGACACGCGAAATGTCAGGACGCTCGGTGGGGGAGACGGACAGCGAGTTGATGTTGAACGCACGACGGGCGAACAGGCCGGCAATACGCGCCAGCACGCCCGGACGGTTCTCTACGAGCACGGAAAGCGTATGGCGCTTGGAACCCGGCTGAGATGCAGGATACATTGGTAGACCCTTCCTTACTACTTACTCGTTTGCTCGTTTACTCGTTGTCGGCAGCGGCCTTCGGGCGCTGCAGCGGCTTGATTCCGGGCATATAGGTGACATTGTCGTTGGAATCGCCAGCTGCGACCATCGGCCACACCATAGCGTCCTTCCACACGCGGAAGTCGATAAGCACCGGGCGATCGTTGATTTCGTTGGCCTTCTTGATCGCCTCAATGGCTTCTTCTTCCGTGAACGCACGCATGCCGATGCAACCGTACGCTTCGGCAAGCTTCACGAAATCAGGAACATCCACGATTTCCGGCGTATTCTCTCCATCCATCAGATTGGTGGCGGAATAATGCTCGCCGTAGAACAGGGTCTGCCACTGACGAACCATGCCATACACGGAATTGTTCAGCAGCGCGATCTTGACTGGCGTGTGATCGTGGAACGCGGTCGCCAGCTCTTCAGACGTCATCTGGAAGGAACCGTCACCGTCAATCAGCCACACCGGCTTCTCGCCCTCATGGAAACGTTCGGAACCGACACGAGCGCCGATGGCGGCCGGCAGTCCGTAACCCATGGTGCCAAGGCCGCCGGAGCTCAGCCAAGAATGCGGCTTCTCGAAATCGATGAGCTGCGTGGCCCACATCTGATGCTGGCCCACACCGGTAACCCAAATCGTGTCAGAATCAGCCAGGTCGGAAAGCTGCTTGATGACCCACTGCGGAGCGAGCGAACCATCGGTCGGCTCGTCCCACTTGATCGGGTACTTTTCACGCCAATCGTTGATGATCTCCCACCAATGCGAAGTGTCAGGCTTGCCATGCACGGCCTGCTCGCGCTTGATTTCCGGAATGAGATCCTTCAGCACGGTTGCCACATCGCCAACGATCGGCACATCCGGCTGACGGTTCTTGCCGATTTCCGCCGGATCGATATCAATGTGAATCACACGCGCACCCGGAGCGAAAGCGTCAAGCTTGCCGGTTACACGATCGTCGAAACGAGCGCCGATCGCAACAAGCAGATCGCAACGCTGCACGGCACCGGTAGCGGCAATCGTGCCATGCATGCCAAGCATGCCAAGCACCTTCGGATCGGAATCAGGCACAACACCGCGTGCGGGCAGCGTGGTGACGATCGGAGCGTTCGTGACTTCCGCCAGCTCCTGCACGAGCTTGCCGGCATCGGAACGTGCCGCGCCGCCGCCCACATACAGCACCGGACGGTACGACTGCTCGAACAGCTTCGCAGCGTCGGAAAGCACACGGCCGTGCGCCTTCGTGGTGGGATTGTAGCCGGGCAGAATCATGCGCTGCGGCCACGAATAGTACATATCGCCGGTCTGCGCGGTTTTGGTGACGTCGACCACCACCGGACCAGGGCGGCCGGAACGTGCCACATAGTGCGCTTCAGCCAGCACACGCGGAATGTCCTGCGCACGCGTGACCAGATAGGAGTGCTTGACCACCGGGTAGGTTGCGCCGACGATATCGGCTTCCTGGAAGGCGTCGGTGCCAATGGCGTTCACGCCGACCTGGCCGGTGATGACCACCATCGGCACGGAATCCATGTTCGCGTCGGCGATCGGGGTGATCATGTTCGTGGCGCCCGGGCCGGACGTGACGATGCACACGCCGACCTGACCGGTCGATACGGCATAGCCTTCAGCCGCATGACCTGCGGCCTGTTCGTGGCGCATCAGCACAAAACGGAAGCTGGTTTCATCATTGATTGCATCGTATACCGGCAGAATCGCGCCGCCTGGAACGCCGAAAACATCCTTGACGCCCAGATCTTCCAGCGAACGTACCAGCGCTTCGGCGCCGGTCATCTTCTCGCCGTCAACAATGGTCTGCTTTTCAGTGGTTGCGGCTGCCTTGGGCATGCCGCTGAATGCCTGCAGGGGCGTAGGTAACACCATGTTCCCTCTCATATTCGCTCGTGGAACTTTCTTACAGGGGTATGCTGCCGCGTTTCGGTGCACGCAATCAGCCGAACCCCATCATCGGAAAGCGGCGCAATCGCTTGTGGCGACTTGCGAATCGCAATCCTTCGCTAGTAATCAGTCTATGCTATCGGCTGACAGGAGAATATGCCGGATTCGTGCCATATTCTGGCGTATTGCGTTCCGCGGCGGTATGAGAGGGCGGATTCGTAGCTGCTTTTTATCTACCTGCGACTACTTACTGGTGTTTTCGCCGTTGCTGCCGTTACTTTCGTTGCCGCTGTGCTTGTGATGATGTTTGCGATGCTTACGGACGTTTTGTGCTTCAGGCTTGCGATTGTCCAGTGCCTTCCAACCTTCTTCGGCTGCGGCGAGTTGCGCCTTGCGTTTGCTGGTGCCTGTGCCGGTGCTGATGATTTCGTCGCTTTCGCCCAGCATGACGTTCGCAGTGAACACTTGCGCATATTCCGGACCGGAAACCGACATCTGGTAGCGCGGTTCGCCGAAGCCCATGCCATGCGCTTTGACGGTAAGCGAGGTTTTCCAATCGAGAGCTGGGCCTTCCGTCGCGACTTCCGCAAGCGTTTCGTCAACAAGATGATGCACAACGCGACGTGCCTCGTCAATGCCATGCTGAATGAACGTCGCACCGATCAACGATTCGACGATATCGCACAGAATCGAGCTTTTATCAGCGCCGCCCTGATCGCTTTCGCCATGACCGAGCAGAATGTACGGGCCTGCATTGAGCTTTTCGCGAGCGATTTTGCTCAAGGATTCCTCGGAAACGGCTTTCGCGCGCATTTTCGCAAGCTGCCCCTCGTTCATGTCGGGGTGTGCCTTGTACAGGGTTTCCGTGGAGACGAGCTCAAGCACGGCGTCGCCAAGGAATTCCAAACGTTCGTAGTTTTTTGCGCCCGGATTCTCGTGCGAGAAGGAGCGGTGGGTGAGCGCTTCGACCAGCAGGTCGGGTTCGAGCGTGGTGCCGAGCGCTTCAAGCAGTGCGTTGGCGGTCATCTCGCCTTCGGGAACGGCGGATGCGTCGGCGTTGTTCTGGGTCATAATCGTCCTCGGTTTCGTAGTGGGTATGCGACGGCGAAGCTCGCCGCGCTGTTCGGGACGTTGCGTACGTGGCAACAAGCCAGCGAATCTGGCCGATTGCTATGCAAACAACGATCCCGTTCAGTCTACTCTCCACCCATGTCGAGGCGGAAATGCAGGGAAATGCGCGGATACTAGGTGGATGCGATACTTGGCGGATGCGAGGTGAGATGGTCGGGTGCATACGAATGCATATTGCCAAGTGCGCAGCCTGAAATATACAAAACCCTGCCACCCGTCGATGGCAGGGTTTCAATGCTTCATGCCGTTACTCGGCAGCCACTCACTTGGTGTGGATGGAGCGGACAGCCTCGCGGTACACGCGGCCGCGGTAGGCGCCGCAGCTCGGGCAGGCCATGTGCGGCAGCGCCGGAGCGCCACAGTTCGGGCAGGTAACGGTCTGGGCGGCCTTGGCCTTCCAGTTTGCGCGGCGAGAATGAGTATTCGCGCGCGAGG
>SKEF01002739.1_pt1 | contig 13014 bp, 13 predicted proteins | sample 4826691 | NCBI WGS metagenome assembly SKEF01 (sample SAMN11008816, study PRJNA524170) | human gut metagenome | biome: Human fecal sample; material: Feces; isolation source: fecal sample from pouch patient p23, p27 | host: Homo sapiens | place: Israel: Tel-Aviv | collected 2016-08-24
ATCGTAGTCATACTTCCTGCGGCGGTCACATTCAAACCGGCCATTCAGATCATAATAGTTTGTTTTCATTTTTTTCCTCCTGTTTTCAACATTGCTTTGGTGTTGTCTATCATATTACGGTTTAAATATGTCGGAGTGCGGAGTGAGATAGCAAAAAGATGGAAAATGGTTATCTTATAGAGTCTTCTTGGAAAAATTTATTTTCCTGAGTCCTTTTTTTCTCTTTTTCCTTTTATCTTGGATAATTCATTTTCACCTGTATATATCTTATTTCTGTTTTTTTCTGTCTCCGACTCTTTCAGGCCATCCTCCCCTGCTCTTGAATTCCCTTTTGTAAATAAAAGATGACAATTTTTATGATTTCCCACACACAATTTTTGTTCTATTTTTTCCTGGCATTCTTGCGAATAGATACTCTTCCCAAAACATGCCTCTACATATCTTTTTGTTTCTTCCGGATTTCTCTGTAGCGACAACTGGAATATATAGTGTCTGCCTCGCTCCATTATTCCCGATTTCCCATCAAAAAATGTATTTTGGTCATCATAATTTCTGGCACGTACATAAGTAGCACTTACTTTTCCAAAAGACTGAAATGCTCCGGATACCTTCTGCAGAAAATAATTTCCTTTCTTCTTTTCAGTCGGACGATACGCAAAATATTTCCACAGATTTTCTCTTGTCTGTTCCAGAATTTGATCCGTTGACATGTCTTTTGAAAAAGAAAATGCATGTAAAATCTGCTCATCTTCCTCTTTTAACCCTGATGACTGTCCCAAAATTTCTCTGCAATGTCCGTTTCGTATCTGATCAATTCTGGAATACTCTTTATATTTCCGATAACGCCTCAGGCTTTCCCTTGCATACTCCTTCCTTATATCCCTAAGTGCCAATCTTATCTTCTCTTCTTTTGGATACAATGCATTTTCCAGGCCAATCCAGAGAAGCCCTTCATATAACTCCTGGTTCTTTCCTCCTAACTGATTAAAAAATGCGTCTATTTTTTCCTGATCGTACCATTTATATGCCAGTCCGATAATCAGGTTCAAATACATATCTGCTGTTCCATCCGGGGAAAAGGCAAGAAACATCGGTTCAAATTCATACTTTTCTGCTGCAGTCCATATAAAATTACGTGCTCTTTTCGCTTCTATTAATTCCTGCTCTTCCATTCCTGTCACCTTGTAAATATTTGCATATTTTATGATTTTTTGCGAAAAACATCCTTTCTTTGGATTTTTCTTGAAATCCTTGCCTGAATCGTATCCCGGATCAATGTCTGCTCATATGGATCAAACGATTTGTTCGCAATTCCCATATCTAGCGCTGTATGAATATCAAGTCCTTTTTCCATCAGATCGATTGCTCCCAAAAGGCCTCGAAGATCCAGTGCCCTAGAAGAAATCTCAGCATTTTCACATTTTTTCTGTAAATCTAAAAATAATGCTGCTAACTCTTCTGCCGCATCTTCCCGGATTGCCGGAGAGTTCTTTCTTATCAGTTTTATCAGGCTTTCTTTGGCAATCATTGGCATCTGAATGACGGCAAAACGTGACACCAATGCTTCATTCAGTTCTTTTGTGCCGGAATATCCATAATTCATGGTTGCAATAAACCGCGTTGCAGGATGAAGTTCTATTCTTTCATACCCCGGAACGTCAATGGTCCTACGAAAATCCAATGTTGCATGCAACACTGCCATAGCTTCACTTTTTGCCATGTTAATTTCATCCAACACCGTAAAACCACCTGTTTTTGCCGCTGTATATACCGGACCAGGCCGGAAAGTCACTTCTCCGCCGCGAAATGTATCCATCCCTATGAGGGAAGCAGCATCCATATTCACATGAAAAGACACATCCCATCGCGGCCGCATAAAAACTCCGGCCAGATTCTCAGCAAACAGATTCTTTCCTGTCGCCTTATGTCCGACAAGCAGAAGATTCTGCCCGCATAGAATAGCTGTAATTGCCTGCTCCCACACATCTTTCCCATAATAAAACTGCTCCAGCTTTGGAATTCTTTCCTCATAAGATTTTTCTGCCGGATAACTTTCACGAAATTTTTTTATCTCATCAATCAAATCATCTCTGATTCCAAGTTCTCGTAATTTTTCTAACAAATGCTGTCGCTTCCCTTCTGTTCTAAACTTACCATCTATACTTCTTTTAAAGATGAAATAGATTTTTTGTTTTATCTTGTAATGTTATTATACTCGTGAAAGACCGTTTTTTCGATTTATTTTTCACATAAAGGCATATTTTTTCTTTTGTTATAATATTATCACCCCAAAACAATTAGTCCGGAATACTCTTCGCAAGACACAACCTCCCATACCCTACTGCCTCATTTGGATACTCCTCAAATCCCGGCATCGGCTTAGCCCCTCTTCTCAGATAAGCCTTGACCTTCTCCCCATATAAATAAATATCATTTTCTCTTACAATTCCCCACTCCATTAAAAGTGCCGCACTCCCCGTAACAAACGGTGTGGCAAAGGATGTTCCACTGAATTCTGCAACTCCTCCACCGACAGATACTGTGTTCACATTCACTCCCGGCGCCACAAGGTCTGGTTTGACTGCACTTGCACTTTCTCCGGTCAGTGGTCCACGCCCGGAAAAATCTGCATAGGAAAATGTCAGGCTGTCATATGCTCCCACTGTGATTGCCCGGATTGCGGTTGCCGGATTTGTAAGTGTCGTGCTGCTTACTGGTCTGAGAAATCCGGTTCCCGGATTCAATGTTCCTTCGCCTGGGATCCACATTTCATAATGTCCATCCACAATTTTTCTCGGTGTCAGAACCATTTTCCACACTCCGCTGTTTATATAGCTCCCGCGTGGGAGGAAATCCAGATAGATCTCCTGGTTTGTGCTAAATGGACTTGGCTCCCCGTAATATAAAAGTATTTCTGTTGCATCGACAGTAAATCGCTGTGTTCCAAGCTGCTCCTTGACTGGTCCGATACGTGTACCTGTAGGCGATACAATTGAAATATCTATCTGATCTACATATCTTTTCCAAATCTGAACATTTAACGATGGCTGTTTTTCCTGCACTGCCAGCTCAATCTCCTGTTCTCTATTTGCTCTGACATTTTCTGATACTATCCCAGATGTATGCCCTGCGGTTGCCCCTTCATTTCCTGTTCCGATACAAATGCAGCTCTTCCAGATATTAGAAATGTCATCAATAAATCGCTCTAATAATGACGTTCCGTCTCTGGCTCCGTATGTATTGCCAAAGCTGATATTCACAGCCACCGGCATTCGCAGCTCTTGTGCTTTGCGTATAACATAATCAATTCCCTGCATAAGCTCCGTCGTCCTTGGGAATCCCCCAGACATAGGATTTCCAAGTTTTACTACAATGAATTCGCTTTGAGGGGCAACTCCTGCATAAACACCGCCGCTTCCTCTTCCATTTCCAGCCGCAATAGCGGCTACCGCCGTTCCGTGTCCTGAAATATCACGCGTACGGATAGTTATCGCTCCCTGTGTCACTATATTTTTCGGTGTTATTACATGATAAAAATCTGGGAAAGCATCATCTATCTCTTCCTTTGTATACTCCACTCCCATTCCATATCCTTTCGGCACATGCTCCCCCTCCACCGCCTTTAATGACTGATCCCACAGATAACGGATTCTTGTTGTCCCGTCTTCATTCCGAAAATCAGGTAGTGTGTAATCAACCCCGGAATCTATGACTGCCACAAGTACTCCCTGTCCCGTAAGCGAAAAACGGGCGTCCTGTACCTCATTGATACAAGACACCCGTTTTCCATTTCGTACCTGGAAAAATAATCGTTTTGGTTTTTCCACATATTCTACTTCTACAATCTGCACCAGATCCGGTATCTGTGACTGATGTATATGAATAATAGCATATTCATTTAACAACTCTGTGACTCTCTCAGAAATCTGTCGGACTGTCTCCAAATTACCGGAATATTTGATAATCAACTCCCACATCTGGTCCACAGGATTATATCCTACATTCAATTCCTGAGATCGTTCACGTTCACTTTCCGTGGCATTCAATGCCTGATTCAAGAGATTTTCTAATTTCTGACTCTGCATTTCTACTCCCTTAAATGAGCTCAGGCATCAAATATGGTGCCAATTCTACCGGAATAAAATAACCTCGATCATAATGACAACTTGGACATACAGGTGGTGCCATTTTCCCTTTTTGAATATGTCCGCAATTCATACACATCCATTCTCCTCCATCTGGATTTTCAAAATACTGATTTTTCCCAAGCAGTTCTGCAAGCAATGCAAAGCGACGTCCATGCACAGCTTCTACCTTTGCAATCATGTCAAATGCTCCTGATGCCTGATCAAAACCTTCTTCTTTTGCAATTTTAGCAAATTCCGGATAAACGTCTTCAAACTCCTGCATTTCATTATGCACCGCACTTTTCAGAAGATCTGTCACATTTTCTGCAAGATTGACTGGATATCCGCCACAAATTTCAATCGTCTGCTCTGTCTGACCTCTCAATAATTCATAAAACACTTCCGCGTGTGCCCGCTCCTGATCTGCAGTAAATAAAAAAATCTGGCTAATGGAATACAGATTATCACGACTCGCCTGCTTTGCCGCAATTGTATAACGATTCCTTGCCTGACTCTCTCCTGCAAATGCTCGCATTAAATTTTCTCTTGTCTTACTTTTACTAAAATCAACAGCCATGGTACATACTCCTTTCTTACTTCTATAAGTAGTATGCTCCATGGCTGTACAATTATTCCTTCTTATTCTCTTTACAGTTCACTATATAAATTCCGGCACACACCAAAATCAATGCTGCCAGACTCCCAACATTAAATGCCTGTTTCACCTCTCCAAGTATCAGTGCTGATAAAATCACGCCACAAAGCGGGTTCACAAATCCAAAGATAGCAACTTTGGAAACATCGTTCCAGGCAAGCAGTACGGACCAGAGCGTATATGCCACTGCCGAAACCATTGCCAGATAAAATATAATTACCACACCCCCTGTAGTAACATTTTCCAGATGTCCACCCATTCCTGCTCCAATCAGCATCAGAACGATTCCACCCATCGTAAACTGCGTTCCGCTCAATACAACCGGAGATACTTTTCTGGAAAAAAGGTTGATCAACACTGTAGAAATTCCATAGGATAGCTGCGCGATCAGAACAAACCCCTCTCCGATCAGCTTAAATCCCATATCCAGAGAGTTCCCCAGCAAATTAATTACCACAACTCCGGCAAATCCCAGAACACATCCTGCAATTTTTCTTCTTGTCATCCGTTCATTTCGAAAAACAAGGCAAGACAACAAAATTGCAATAAAGTTTCCAAGTCCGGTAATGATTCCTCCTTTTACTCCTGATGTATTGGCAACACCTATGTAAAAGAAGAAATACTGTCCTACCGTCTGAGCTAGGCATACCGGAACTGCATATTTTAAAATCTCTTTGTCAGGAATCATCACTTTCTTTTCTCTAATAGATGCAAAAATAAATACCAAAATTCCTGCCAGCGTGAATCGCACTCCTGCAAAGACAATCTGACTTGCAATATCAGAAGAATCTACATGCAGGAAACGATAGCCTGTCTTGATTACCGGAATCGCACTTCCCCACAAAATACAGCATACACACGCAAGAAGTGCTACAATACCTGTTTTCGTTAATATGTTTTGTTTTTGTGTCATTCTCATACTTTTGCCTAATTAAATCCGATAATTCTTCTTGCTACACTGTAAGCAAGTGAAGAAATCTTTCGTCCAGACCTTCCCGGAATGTTCATGGTCTGTCCAAGTATTCCGTATCGGATCTTCATAAATGTCTTGAAATCCTTCTGTTTCAGATATATCCACAGTTCTTTTTTCTTCTCCAGGTTCTCTGCTTTCTTAGACCGAATACATAAAATGGAAGAAACAGTCATCATGATTGCGAGATAATTAAGCATATAATTTCTCAGTTTCTTACATTTTACATTTTTTAATTGGTACATATCAATCATTGTCTTTGTAACAAAAATCTGCTGATCCAGTCTGGATATCATAACTTTCTCATTGACAGACTGATCTTCTCTTCCAATATAATAACGATAAAAATCCACATCCAGGTAATACACTTTTCGCACAAATGGCAACGGATAATACACATAAATATTATCTACATAAAATGTATGTTTTGGAAGCTCTAACTGGCTGAGCTTAAGCATCGCTGTCCGATAAATAACAGAATGCATCAGAATGTACTGATCCAGATGGAACCGTCCGATTTCTTCCCATTTGAAAATCTTATTCTGCGGAAGCACATTACGGTAGTGAATACATTTCTTATGGGTTGCTCCTACTTTCTCATAAACATAATTGGAAATGAGCATGTCCACCTCTTCATCTTCAGATTCCAGCTTCTTAAGAAATTCCAGAATCTTCTGAAGAGCCTCGGCATCTACCCAGTCATCACTGTCCACAACTTTAAAATACTTTCCGGTGGCATGTGTAAGTCCTGAATTCACAGCATCGCCGTGGCCTCCATTCTCCTTATCCACCGCCTTGATGATCGTCGGATATTTTTCCTCATACTCATGTGCAATCTTAGAAGTATCATCGGAAGATCCGTCATTTACAATTATAATCTCTACATCTTCCCCGCCCACAAGAATACTCTCAATGGCGTGAGACATATATTCCTGTGAATTGTAACTTGGTATTGCAAAAGATATATATTTCATGCATCTTTCTCCTTATATCATATCTTTTTGAATTTATAGTTTCTTTCTTATTATGTCACTACTTACCCAAAGCAGAGCCTTAGGAATCTTTTTAAGTATATAGCATCTGTGCACTTTTTCCAACCAAAATTTTTGTGTCTTTTTTGCAATCTCCTTGTAAAAAATGCTATGATTCGATATAGTAGAGATAAAATTGATAATTTTTCAACAAAAGGAAGGTACACATATGAAAAAGAATCTGATTGTCGGACAATCCGGCGGCCCGACTGCGGTCATTAACGGAAGTCTGTATGGCGTAGTCACTGAAGCCATGAGACACACTGAGGAAATCGATGAAATATACGGTATGATTAATGGAATTGAAGGATTTTTAAACGGACATATGATGGATATGCGTTCGCTCATTGAAACGAACGAACTCTCCTTACTCCGCACAACACCCGGCTCTTACCTCGGGTCATGTCGTTACAAGCTTCCCGAAGATTTAAATGATCCTGTTTATCCATTGTTATTCAACAAGTTTACATCGCATGGTATCGGTTATTTCTTCTATATTGGGGGAAATGATTCCATGGATACTGTAAGTAAATTATCCCGATATGCCAAAAAGATCAACAGCGATATTCGCTTTATCGGTGTTCCGAAAACCATAGATAATGACCTGGTCCACACAGATCACACTCCGGGATTTGGAAGTGCTGCAAAATATGTTGCTTCCATGGTCCGCGAAGTTGCTATTGATGCAAGTGTTTATGACAACAAAAAATCTGTCACGATTGTAGAAATTATGGGGCGTCACGCCGGCTGGCTCACTGCCGCCAGTGCCCTTGCCCGCAAATATGATGGTGATAACCCACGCCTTATTTATCTGCCGGAAACTGCATTTGACCAGGAAGCATTTCTTAAAAAAGTACAGAAAATGCTGGAAACAACCCCAAACTTAGTTGTATGCATCTCTGAAGGAATTCATGATAAAAATGGAACCTTTGTCTGCGAACTGGTCGGTGATATTGGAACTGATACCTTTGGTCATAAGATGTTGACCGGCTCTGGAAAATATCTGGAAAATCTGGTCAAAGAGCGAATCGGCGTAAAAGTCCGCTCCATTGAGTTAAATGTATGCCAGCGCTGCTCCAGCGAATACCTGTCAGCTACAGATTTAAATGAATCTGAAAATGCCGGAATCGTTGGTGTTCAGGCTGCATTAAAAGGAGAGACAGGCAAGATGATCACATTTATCCGAAACTGTGATCTTCCTTACGAGCTCTCCTACGAAACTGCCGATGTAAATGAAATCTGTAACATGGAAAAAGCCGTACCATCTGATTGGATCACCGAAGACGGCTGTGATGTCACAGAAGCATTTATACAGTATGCAAGACCACTGATCCAAGGAAAAGTGGTGGTACCGGAAGAAAACGGCTTACCGCTTTTTGCTTACCGGAAATAGTTTACCTACTATAAGGCACAAAATAATCGTGATCACCATATCAGGCAGTGTATTTCCTACCGGCATATCGATATTCATCAGAATTCGATACGCAATAAATCCTATCGCCCAGATAATCATATTCGGTACATGCACTGCCTGATTACTCTTATCCAGTTTCAGCAGGAAGAAGTCTGCAATCTGGATTGCAATCATCGGTGCAAACACGGAACCGATGAGATACAGAAAATCTGTAATATTATCCATCGGGTATACAATTGCTGCAATCGTTCCAAGCACAGTTACCACGATTGCCACATGTTTTCCATTCCATTTGTTCACAACGGTTTCACTGGAAATTCCTGCGGAATATGCATCCAGAAATGTTGTTGTAACTGTTGAAAATACGATGATCAGAAGTCCGGCGATTCCAAGACCTGCTTTTAGCATGATCTGTGCAATATCATACTCTCCGGTAATAATTGCTGCTCCCATTCCGATCACATACATCCAGCAGCTTACAATACCATAAGTAATTGCGCTGACTGCTGTTGCTTTTACCGGCTCTTTTGCTTCTCTTGTATAATCACTGATCAGTGGAAGCCAGGATAATGGCATGGCAACAGCAAGTTCAACTGCTGCACCAAATGTCATGCTGTCATCCGATGGTACACCTGCTCCGTTTCCTGTGAAGATAACTTTACAAAGAATCAGTGTCAGGATAAATAATGCTGCCATAGCAACCGTGTTGATTTTTCCAAGATTTGTAATTCCAATAACAATCCAAAGAATGATCAGCGCTCCGATGACCAGGCACCAAATCCAGCGTCCAGTATTCATAACACCATCTGCTGCCAGTGCTCCATCATAAATCATAATCGCCGTCCAGCCCACAAGCTGCAGCACATTTAACACTGCAAACAGAATACTTCCCTTCTGTCCAAAACTCATTTTTACAGTTTCCATTGCACTTTTTCTGACTTTACCACCGATTACACCTGCCAGGAATAACATAAGGCAGCCGATGATATGTCCTACGATAATTGCGAGAAGTCCTTTCCCCATTCCAAGTGGTGCCAGATAAGTTCCGGTCAGAATCTCCGCGATAGAAACGCCTGCTCCAAACCAGATCAGTCCATTTTCAAATAAACCTGTTCTTTTTTCTTCCATGATGTCTGTCCCTCTTTATGCTTCTTTCTTATATTCTCCCGTAATTGCAAATCCGTGATCCATAGGTCCGCTTCCTTTTCCGAGATCCAGCATCGCAGCCAGCGCTCCGGAAATGTAATCTTTTGCACGCTCTACGGATGTGTCCATATCAAATCCTTTTGCAAGGTTCGATGCAATGGCACTGGAAAGTGTGCAGCCGGTTCCATGTGTATTCGGATTATCAATACGTTTTCCGTTGAACCAACGATAATCACCATCACGATAAAGCAGGTCATTTGCATCATTCAACTTATGTCCGCCCTTGCAGAGAACTGCGCAGTGGTATGTATCACTGATTTTCTTTGCAGCCTCAATCATATCATCTGCTGAGTGGATCTCCATTTCCGCCAGAACTTCTGCTTCTGGAATATTCGGTGTCAGAACACTGGCAATTGGAAGAAGACGTTTCTTTAAAGTTCCGATTGCCTCATCACTGATCAGCTTCGCTCCACTTGTTGCTACCATAACTGGGTCAACAACGATATTTTCTGCTTGATACTCCTGTAATTTATCTGCAATTTTCTCAATCAGCGCACTGGAAGATACCATTCCGATCTTCACTGCATCCGGATAAATATCTGTAAAAATGTTGTCTAATTCCTCACCTAGAAATTCTGATGTCACTTCCATAATCCCTGTCACACCTGTTGTATTCTGTGCGGTTAACGCTGTGATTGCACTCATCGCATAAACGCCATTTGCAATCATTGTCTTAATGTCTGCCTGAATCCCTGCTCCACCGCTGGAATCACTTCCGGCAATTGTTACTGCTGTTCTCATTGTTTCGCCTTTCCTTTTCTTATCTATTCAAAAAACACATCCGCCTTCAAAAAGCTTTCCATATAAATGTCTGCTTCTTCGCGGATCATTTCCTGATCTTCTTTACTTTCTTCGTCATACACGCCAACCGTATGATATCCTGCCAGTTTTGCTGTCTGTATCGCATACAATGCATCTTCAAAAACATACAGTTCTTCCGGATTCCTGCCTAAAAACCCAGCTGCCATATGATAGACTGCCGGACTCTGCTTTCCAGCTCCTGCCTGCGCGCATGTAAAAATGTGTTTAAAATACTGGCTTACCCCAAGACGTGTAAATGCATGTTCCAGATGATCTTCATCACTGGCTGTTGCTGCCACGACCGGAATCTTTCTATCTGACATTTTTTGTAGAAATTCTTTTACTCCGGCTTTTAACGGTGCCTCGTAATAATAGAAATCTCTCACTACATCTTTGATTCCCTGACTGATTTCTTCTACAGATTGTTCAAGCCCATAGCGTGTCCGCATATATAATGCAGCCTCCGGGATAGACATATAATAAATCTTCTCGGCAAGTCCAGGCTCTGCTTCAATCTGCTGACTCGCAAGGTATCTCACTCCTGCGTCCTGCCAGATGGACATAGAATCCAGAACTGTCCCGTCTATGTCTAAGATAACACCACCCATATTCTGTACAGGAACTTTTCCACAACATTTCTGCTCTGATGCATTTTTCTCCACGTCAGATTTATTTTCTAACATGCTTTCACCATCTTCTCAGTGGCTGCTTTCAGCTCTTCTGTCGCTTTCTTAATATCCGGTTTTGCGAAAATAGCGCTGATAACTGCGATTCCACAAAGTCCACAGCCTGACAACTCCTGCACATTATCTTTTGTGATGCCGCCAATTGCGATAACTGGAATATCTACAGCCTCACAAATTGCTTTTACCATCTCATGGTCAACTTCTACTGCGTCATCTTTGGAACTGGTCGGAAATACAGCTCCGACTCCAAGATAGTCTGCTCCGCGCTCCTGAGCTAGAAGTGCCTGCTCCACTGTCTGTGCTGAAACTCCGACAATCTTATCTTCACCAAGCTTTGCCCGGACATCTCCTGCTTCCATATCACTTTGTCCTACATGAACTCCGTCCGCGCCAACTTCCAGTGCAAGCTCCACATCATCATCCAGCACAAACGGTACCTGGTACTTTGCACACAATTCTTTGATTTCCTTTGCCTCCTGAAGAAAAGCATCATGATCGAGATGTTTCTCACGAAGCTGTACAAATGTGGCTCCACCTTCCAGTGCCTTCTCAACCTGACTGTAAAGTGTCTCTCCATTCAGCCAACTTCTGTCTGTCACTGCATATAACAGTAAATCTTTTTTATCGCACTTCATATTTTGCTCCTTCGTCTAACTGCTCTTTTGTCATGTTATAAATAGCATCAATAATTCTATTTCTGTAGGTAGAATTACCGTCACCTTTCTGCATGTAGCTCCATCCAATCTCACCGGCAAGTCCCATCGTACAAACTGCCGCTGCTGCCGCCTCAAGCTTCTGCTCAGGATTTGCAACAAGATATGCTGTCATCAGTCCGGATAACTGGCAGCCTGTTCCTGTAATTCTTCCCATTTCCGGACGTCCATTACGGATCACGTAACATTTTCTGCCGTCGCTGACAAGATCAATTGCTCCTGTAATTGCAACTATACTTCCAGATTTTTCAGAAAATGCTTTTGCAAATGCAACTGCTTCGTCCAGATTTTCTTCTGTCACTGCGTCAGCTACATCAGCGTCAACACCCTTTGTAGTACCGCTTCCTGCAGCTAATGTCTTGATTTCGGAAATATTTCCACGGATTACATCAAACTTTATTTCCTGCATCAAGTTGACAGCTGTATTCGTTCTAAGAGAACTTGCTCCTGCACCAACCGGATCAAGCAGAACCATATGATTTAATTCATTTGCCTTATGACCTGCCGCCAACATTCCTTCAATCGTTCTTACATTCAGCGTTCCAATATTGATGTTCAGACCTCCACAAATTGCAGTGATATCCTGCACGTCCTGCGGCTCATCTGACATGATTGGGCTTGCACCACACGCAAGAATCACATTTGCTACATCATTGACCGTAACATAATTCGTAATATTATGGACAAGCGGTCCTTTTTCTCTAACGTTCTGTAAACATGTACCTAGCATAATTCTCTCTCCTTTTTGTGTTGTGAACATTCGCTGATTTTTATATTGCTAACATAAATAGCAGATATACCTAATAAAAGATATACCTGCTAACATTTACGCATCTCTTTCCCTACGTTGGCATTATCCAAATCAGGTTGCGGGTCGAAACCAGTCAGTCTCCTCTCAGCCGGCTTCAGCCAGCTCCCCTTCTTCATCGGTATGATTATATAACGGTTCTTTCTTTTTTTCAACTCTTGTATGGTTGAATTGTACAATTTTACTTTCCTTTTTTAGTCACTCGTTACATTGCCCTGAAAATAAATCAGGTTTATACTGACTCTATGAGTTATTTAGTATTTCATTGATTTAAGGAGGCACTCAAAATGGCAAGTTTATCCCTTAAGGGTATCCAGAAAATTTATCCTAACGGATTCCACGCAGTAAAAGATTTCAACCTTGAGATCGCAGACAAAGAGTTTATCATCTTTGTAGGACCTTCAGGATGTGGTAAATCTACAACTCTTCGTATGATCGCCGGACTGGAAGATATCTCAGACGGAACATTCAAGATCGACGGAAAAGTAATGAACAATGTTGAGGCAAAAGACCGTGATATCGCAATGGTATTCCAGAACTACGCTCTGTATCCTCACATGACAGTATATGATAATATGGCATTCGGACTGAAACTTCGTAAAG
>SKEF01002740.1_pt1 | contig 13009 bp, 10 predicted proteins | sample 4826691 | NCBI WGS metagenome assembly SKEF01 (sample SAMN11008816, study PRJNA524170) | human gut metagenome | biome: Human fecal sample; material: Feces; isolation source: fecal sample from pouch patient p23, p27 | host: Homo sapiens | place: Israel: Tel-Aviv | collected 2016-08-24
CGCTTTTCTATTGTACGAACAGGGCCTTGGCCTCTGTGGGTACGAACTTATTCGTGAATTATTCATATTTGTAAAATTAATTTTGAACAGTTACTTATATATAATAATATATATATATAATATAAAATAATTACTTACAATTTGTAACCGTATAAAAGGTAACTATCGCGAAAAAAACTGAATACTGAATACTGAATAACCTCTTGGGGCATCATACGCCCGGGTATAATGGCAGCATTTGGGGGAAGATAGTACTAGTTTCTCCACTCCGTATAGGTTGTTCTACATGGAGTGGAGAATTTCGTATCGTGTGGAGTATCTTCTATGTCATGACCAGATCCAGGTCCTTTGTGAGTTTTTTCATTGCAGGGTTCTTCTCCATAAGAAGTTCCAGAACTTCATTCTTGGTCAGAACCTTGCCTACCTCTTCCTGGTCGGCAAGGCGGTAGCTGATGCTCAGTTCGCTGTTGTGAAGACCTAAGACGAAAGTCTTGAGAATGCGGTTCTTGATGTTCAAAACGTCGTCTAGCAAGAGCTGGTTGTTGATGATAACCTCTATCTGCGGATAGTTGGTTATCTTCGGTACAATACTCTTCATGCGGTTGGCTAAGCCTATGAAATCCAGCTTGTTCTGCATTCTCATGCACATACTGAACCATGTTGCTTCCACCTGCTCCTGGGTGAACTCGTTCTGGTCGCCCGTGATGGTCGCTTTTTCCTCATTGGTATCATCATACGGACTGTGCAGGCGGCGCTGGTTCTCCTCCCTCTTCTTCAGGTTAGAGAAAGTCATGCCTATGCCGCCCAGCTTGATATTCTTGAGTCGTGGCTTGTGAGGCGATGCAGCATCTATAGCAGCTCCGGCAGCGGCTGAGCCTTCTGGAGAGGCAGATGTGGCTGCGGTGGCAGATGCAGAATAAGATGCAGCATTGGAGGCTGCAGAAGCGGCTGTCGGTGCCCCTGACGAAGGCACAGCAGTAGCTGTAGCAGCAGACGCTCCCGGCTGTGATGACCGGTTTTCGCTGCTGCCGGAAGGCTCAGAACCTGCACCCTGAGAGGCAAGCTTAGACTGAGCCAGGAGTTTCTGAAACAGGGATTTTAATCTATTGGGCGTACGCCCCGCACTAGGCACATCCTGATCCTCGGGCTGCGTAATCTGGCCTATCTGTATCAGGGTGAGCTCTACCAGTAATCGCTTGTTGCTGCTGGCGCGGTAATGGATATCGCACTGGTTCATCAGTTCCAGCGCCTTATATAAGAAAGGTGTAGGTGCCTTCTGGGCCTGAGCCTGGAACTTGGCTTTCTGGTCGTCGCTGGTCTCGAGCAGAGACAGGGTCTGAGGATCCTTCGCCATCATCACATTGCGCACATGCTGGGCAAGCCCCTGTATCATGTTGCCGCCATCGAAACCGCGGCTCAGAATGCCGTCGAGTGTTACCATCATCTCTGCCACCTTATTCTCCAGAGCCAGGTCTACCAGACGGAAATAGTTGTCGCTGTCGAGCACGTTCAGGTCCTCGATTACCTTCTGGTAAGTGATGTTGCCCATGCAGAAACTGGCAGCCTGGTCGAAGATAGAGAGGGCATCGCGCATACCTCCGTCAGCCTTTTCGGCTATCACGGCGAGCGCCTGCTCTTCATATTGTATGCCTTCCTTCTCAGCCACCATCTTCAGGTGGTTGATGGTATTGGCTACCGTCATTCGCTCGAAGTCGTAAATCTGGCATCGGCTCAGGATGGTAGGCAGAATCTTATGCTTCTCGGTAGTGGCGAGGATGAAGATGACATGCTGAGGTGGCTCTTCCAGCGTCTTGAGAAAGGCGTTGAAGGCAGCTGTAGAGAGCATGTGGACCTCGTCGATGATAAACACCTTATACTTGCCCACCTGAGGCGGAATGCGGGTCTGCTCCATCAGAACCTTAATCTGGTCAACACCGTTGTTGCTGGCGGCATCCAGCTCGAAGATGTTGTAGGAACGCTGCTCATTGAAGGCACGGCAGCTCTCACATTCGTTGCATGCCTCGCCGTCTTCACGAGGGTGCTCGCAGTTGATTGCCTTCGCAAAAATGCGGGCACAAGTGGTTTTGCCCACACCTCTCGGACCGCAGAAAAGATAGGCGTGCGCCAGCTTGCCGCTCTTCACTGCATTCTTCAAAGTGGTGGTCAATGCACTCTGTCCGACAACCGAATCGAAGGTCATCGGACGGTACTTTCTTGCAGAAACTATATACTCTTCCATTATTTTTTCTTAATTGATGATGCAAAGATAACAAAAAAATATTATCTTTGCAAACAAATTCGGAAGAAATGAGTAAAAAACTTGGTATTATATGGAATTATCTCGCTCATTATAAGTATCTTATAGTGATTGTAGCGGGTGTTCTGGTAGTTGGTGTAGTTGACGACAACAGTGTAAGACAGCACATTAAGTACCAGATAGAGATAGCTACGCTCCGTTCGGAGATAGAAAAGTATCATGAGCAGTATGAAAACGACAAGCGTACCCTGCGCGATATGCAGCATGGTGCGCGGGCATTTGAGAAGATAGCCCGCCAGCGTTATTTCATGAAGGCTGATGATGAAGATATCTTTGTATTGAGTTCGGATATTCCGGAAAAAACTAACGAACAAGACGAAAATGAAACAATTGAGTAAACTGGAAAGTGCTATTTTCTTGCTGGGCGGCGTGCTGATGGTTGTCGGTGCGGCTTGCTTCGCATTTGGTTTTTCACATCCGCAGCTGGTGCAGGTAACGAGCTGGGGGTTCCTGCTGGGCACCATACTCTTCAGTGTAATGCAGGCGATGCAGTTCTATGAGGGACCTTCGCTGGTTATCCACCGCCTGAAGCGCATGCAGTATGTAGCAGACATCTTCTTCGTGCTCTCAGGCATCTCGATGGTAGATACGGTGTATGCTTTCCTGCGCCGCTGGTTTGAGAATTATGAGACCTATATCACCTATTTCTATAATAAGTGGGTAGTCTTCCTTCTCATCGCAGCCCTGCTGGAACTGTATACCACGCATCGCATCTCTCATGAACTGAAGAAGGAAAACAATCAGTAATATAGAAAGGACGAGAAAAAAGCTTTCGGTGGCCAATAGGAGTGCAAACAAAACATAAATCTTGTAAGAATGAATTAAATTGCTGCAATTTATTTCGTCAGTTCAAATTAAGATTGTACTTTTGTTCACCGAAAGTGATATAGATAGCTTATGAATAGAATATTTTACGCATTCATTGCCTTGATGGCACTTGCATCTTGTGCCAACAGTTACGATATCTCGGGTACTTCTAACGTAAGTACTCTGGACGGACGCATGCTGTACCTTAAGATACTGGAAAACAACGATTTCAAGTACGTGGATTCTTGCGATGTAGTGCACGGACAGTTCCATTTTCAGGGTTCTGTCGACTCTATGAAGATGGCGAATATCTTCATGGATGATGATCCTGTGCTGCCGCTGGTGCTGGAGAGTGGAAGCATTACGGTGAAGCTCGATGATACACAGCAGGTGGTAAGCGGTACTCCTATGAACGATAAACTCTTCGGATTCTTCAAGAAATACCAGCAGATTCAGAATCAGTTGCGCGAACTGGTACACAAGCACGACCAGGCTATCATGAACGGTAGCGATATGGTGGCTGTCAACAAGCATCTGAACGAGGAATCCATCCGCCTCTCTGAGCAGGAAGACAAGCTCATCACTTCGTTTGTTACCGACAACTTCAACAATGTGCTGGGACCGGGCGTCTTCTTCCTCGTTACAATGGGCAACCAGTATCCGATGCTCTCTCCTTGGATTGAGGATATCATGAGCAAGGCTACCGACTATTTCAAGAATGATCCTTATGTAAAGGACTATTATAAGAAAGCTCAAGAAAATCAGGAGATTATGAATGGTACACGAGATGCGCAGAGCGGCATGCAGCCAGAGATGGAAGCGGCTCCACAGGTAAATCCTGATGCGGCTCCGGCACCTACAGCCAACGAACTGGCTGCGCCTACGATTCCTGAAAAACAGGAAGGTCAGGAGTAGAAACAGGGCTCTTTCAAGGTCTTGGGCATTAACATCTTGTAAAACTCTTCATTTTATAAGTTTAGTAATATGAAATTAATCAAGAATGGAACCATTATAAATGAGGGTCGCTCTTTTGTGGGCGACCTCTTGTTGGATGGTGAATTTATCAAGGAGATATATGAAGGCGAGGCACCCCGTGGCAATTACGATGAAGTCATCGATGCCTCGGGGTGTTTTGTTTTGCCGGGTGTGATTGATGATCATGTTCACTTCCGTGAGCCGGGACTTACGCAGAAGGCTGACATCGAGAGCGAAAGCCGCGCTGCTGCCTTTGGTGGTGTGACCAGTTATTTTGAGATGCCTAACACGGTGCCTCAGACTACCACTCTGGAGGCCTGGCAGGCAAAGCGGCAGCTGGGCGCTGAGAAGAGTCATGTGAACTACAGTTTCTTCTTTGGTGCTACCAATGATAATGTAAATGATTTTGAGCAGCTCGATACGCATCATGTTCCGGGAATCAAGCTCTTTATGGGCTCCAGTACGGGCAATATGCTGGTGGATAAATATGAGGCACTGCAGGCTATCTTCAAGAAGGCGAAAGTGCTGGATTTGCCGGTGATGACCCACTGTGAGGATACCGAAATCATCAACCGCAACATGCAGCTGGCTAAGCAGAAATGGGGTGAGGATCCTGCCGTAGAACATCATCCGGAAATACGCAGCGAGGAGGCTTGCTATGAAAGCAGCCGTCTGGCGGTGCAGCTGGCTAAGGAAAGTGGGGCGCATCTCCATATCGCCCATGTTACTACGGCTAAGGAACTGGAGTTCTTTGGTAAGGATGAAAATATTACAGGCGAGGCTGTTGTGGCTCATCTCATGTTCTCGGATAAAGATTACGCTGTGAAGGGCGCACGCATCAAATGCAACCCTGCGGTAAAGACCGCTGCTGACCGCGAAGCTTTGCGTAAGGCACTGAGTAATGGTAAGATAACTGTAGTAGGTACCGATCATGCTCCTCATCAGTTGAAGGATAAACAGGGCGGTTGTGCCAAGGCTGCATCAGGTATGCCAATGGTACAGTTCTCGCTGGTAAGCATGCTGAAACTTGTTGACGAAAAGGTAATCAGTATCGAGCGTCTGGTTGAACTGATGTGCCATAATCCAGCCCGTCTGTTCCATATCAGTCAGCGCGGCTTCCTGCGTCCGGGTTATAAGGCAGATGTCGTTGTGGTGCGCAAGGGAGAGCCTTGGAAGGTGACCGCAGAGGTGATTCAGAGCAAGTGTAAATGGAGCCCTGTAGAGGGTGACGAGTTTGCATGGAAAGTGGAACAGACTTTCTGTAACGGTCGTCTTATCTACGACAAAGGCGTGTTTGATGCCGCCAGCAGAGGAGAGGAACTGGAGTTCAGAAGCAATTCCTGAAAAAGGGAAATCTTACGGGGATTGTAAAATAAAATATCGTATCGGATGCGAAGAATAGTATACAATATAAGCGAAATTGAGCCATATATCAACTGGCTATACTTTTATCATGCCTGGGGATTGAGCGGCAAACCTCGAGAGGAAAAGGAAAAAATGAAGGCTGAGGCACTCGATATGCTCCATTCATGGGAAGGCGAATATCATACCTATGCCGTCTTCGGACTCTTCGAGGCGAACAGCGAGGGGGATGATATCTGGCTGGAAGGGCAGAAAGTCCGCTTCCCGATGCTCCGTCAGCAGCATCCGGCGGCTCAGGGAGAACCCAATCTCTGTCTGGCTGATTTCATCCGTCCTCTGGGCAGTGGAATAACAGACAGGCTGGGTATCTTCTGCACGACGGTAGATGGCGGTCTGGAGAAGAAATATCGCTCGGACGACTACCTCAATATGATGGCACAGACACTCTGCGACCGGTTGGCTGAAGCCACGGCAGAGAAGTTGCACGAAGAGGTGAGACGCAGCATCTGGGGCTATGCTCCCGACGAGCAGTTGAGCATCGAAGACCAGCATCTGGAGCGCTATCAGGGCATCCGTCCGGCTATAGGATATCCTTCGCTGCCCGATACCAGTGCCAACTTCATCATCGACCAGCTCATCGATATGAGTCAGGTGGGCATCCGGCTCACCACAAGCGGAATGATGACGCCTCATGCCAGTGTTTCGGGGCTGATGTTTGCACATCCCAAGTCGCGGTATTTCGAACTGGGACGGATAGGAGACGACCAGCTTCGCGACTATGCACAGCGCAGAGGAGTGCCCGTGCAGGCAATGAAAACGTATCTTCAATCAAGTTTGATCAAGAAATGATAGCAAGAATATTGATACCCGTAGTGGTATTCACCCTGTTGCCGTATCTGTGGATATATAAAAGGTATGGCAAGTTATGGCTGAAGAGTCTCTGGCAGCGGGTGCTCTTCTGGTTGCCGGCTTTCGTGGTTATCGCCTACAGCGCATATATCACGATACTGCCCAACTTCCTGCCACGCAATCCGGTGCTCATCGACATCTGGTTTGTGATGATGGCAGTATGTGCGGTTCCGCAGTTTGTCTTCAGCCTGTTCAGTGTCTTCGGTTGGTGCTGTATGCGGCTCCTTCACGGCCATCGCAACTGGGGCAAGCTCCTCGGACTGGTAGTGGGAGCGGTGGCGTTCTTCTGCTTTATCTACGGATTTACCGAAGGTTTTCCTAAGATGCAAGTCAAGCGTATCACCATCTATGTACCTAATCTGCCGAAGTCTTTCGAGGGCTATCGCATCGTTCAGTTCAGCGATATCCATCTCGGGTCATACTATGGCTGGCGTGGTCATCTGCCTCAGCGCGATATCGACAGCATTAATGCCGAAAAACCTGATCTGATTTGCTTTACGGGTGATTTACAGAATGTTACGCCCGATGAACTGCCTGAGTATCAGGCGCTGCTCAGCAGTCTGAAAGCCAGAGATGGCGTGATGAGTGTGCTGGGCAATCACGATTACACCTATTATATGGATGTAGATGATGAGCAGGAGATAGCTGCGCTCGAGAAGCGGATGCAGGACTTCCAGCGGAGTTGCGGATGGCGCCTGCTGATGAATGAGCATGTGGCGGTGCATAGAGGCGCTGACAGCATCTATGTAGCTGGTACAGAGAACTATGACAAACCAAAGCGAACCAACGTAAGGAAGGCGCTGTATGGCATCAGACCGGGCTCTTTCGTACTGATGCTGCAGCATATGCCGAAGCAATGGCGCGAGACCTGGCCTTCTACTATTAATAAGGAGAAGGATGAGGATGGCGGTGTGATAGGACCTGACAGGAAGGATTCGCTGGTTGTAGCACCCCAGCTTACGCTGAGCGGCCATACGCATGCGGGGCAAATCAGTATCCTGGGCTTGCGTCCGTCGATGTTTACTCCTTATGATTACGGCCTCTTCGAGGAGGAGGGTTGCCAGCTCTATACTACATCGGGTCTGGGCGGTACCGTTCCAATCCGCATAGGGGCTACGGCAGAAATCGTGGTCATCACACTCAAAAGAAAATGAGGAGTGTTGAGTGTTGAATGTTAAATGTTGAGTGTTAAATTATTCATTCTTAAATAAAAATGAAGTACTTATATCGTCTGTATCAACTTGTAATATGCTTGCCTATCCTGTTGGTAGCTAGCGTTTTAACCAGTTTAACTACTGTTTTGGGATGCATGCTGGGTAATGGTCATTTCTGGGGCTATTATCCTGGTAAATATTGGTCCTGGCTTTGGGTCCGCATCCTCCTCCTGCCTGTAAAGGTGGAGGGACGTGAGCATCTCAAGAAGAACCAGAGTTATGTTTTCGTGGCCAATCATCAGGGCGCTTTCGATATCTTCCTGATATACGGTTTTCTGGGCAGAAACTTCAAGTGGATGATGAAGAAGGGCTTGCGCAAAGTGCCTCTCATCGGTATCGCCTGTGAGTATGCGCACCACATCTTTGTAGACAAGAGCGGACCTTCGAAGATCCGCGCTTCTTATGACCGTGCTCGCGAGGTGCTTAAAGAGGGCATGTCGCTGGTGGTATTCCCTGAGGGTGCCCGTTCGTTTACGGGGCACATGGGCGTGTTCCGCCGCGGTGCTTTCATGCTTGCCGATGAACTGCAGTTGCCGGTATGTCCGCTTACCATCAATGGCAGTTTTGATGTGAAGCCTCGCATGAAGGACATCTACTGGGCTTTCTGGCATCCTCTGAAGCTCACTATTCATGAGCCTATTGAGCCGATTGGCAAGGGAGCTGACAATATCAAGAACCAGATGAATAAGAGCTATGAGGCGATTATGAACGGACTTGACAAGAAATATCAGGGTTTTGTAGAGAATCCGGACCAATAATTTCGGTTTTTCGCTTGTTATTTCAAAAATAAGTTGTAATTTTGCATCTGTATTACATTATATAGAATCAGAATCATTAAAATTATAAGAAGTTATGAGTGATAGCATAGTAATCATTCCTACATATAATGAGAAGGAAAACATCGAGAAAATCATCCGTGCTGTCTTCGGTCTCGAAAAGCAGTTTGATATCCTCGTTATCGATGACGGAAGTCCTGACGGTACTGCTGCCATTGTTAAGGGCTTGATGGCTAATGAGTTTGCCGGTCGTCTGCATATCCTGGAGCGTTCGGGTAAACTCGGTTTGGGTACAGCCTATATCATGGGTTTCAAATGGTCATTGAAGCAGGGCTATGACTTCATCTTCGAGATGGATGCCGACTTCAGTCATGATCCTAATGATTTGCCTCGTCTCTATGCGGCAACTCACGATGAGGGGTATGATGTGGCTGTAGGCTCAAGATATATTTCGGGTGTGAACGTGGTCAACTGGCCTATCGGACGCGTATTGATGAGCTATTTCGCTTCTAAATACGTACGTATCGTAACCGGATTTAAGGTGAATGATACCACAGCTGGATTCGTCTGCTACCGACGTAAGGTATTGGAAACCATAGATTTGGATGCTATCCGCTTCAAGGGCTATGCTTTCCAGATAGAGATGAAATATACGGCTCATCGAATAGGTTTCAAGATCAAGGAGGTGCCTGTCATCTTTGTTAACCGTCGTGAAGGTGTGAGCAAGATGAGTGGTGGCATCTTTGGTGAGGCTTTCTTTGGCGTGATGCGACTGCGCCTGGATGGCTGGTTCAAGAAATATCCGAAGAAGGATTAATACTCTGTAATCACTACTCAGTAATCAGTAATCACTAATCAGTACTTGGATGGAAATCCAAAAGATAGAAAAAACATACGGGCGTTCGCCACAGGCGGATGCCCTCTTTGATTTGATGGGGAAGAAGTCGGTTCATTCCATTTTTCTCCAGGGTTTGCTGTGCTCTTCGGCTCCGATGTTCTTTGCTTCTCTGCAGGGGAAGATGAGGCGTTCGGTGCTCTTCGTACTGGATGATGCCGATGAAGCAGGCTATTTTTATCACGATCTCACTCAGATGATGGGGCAGGAGAAGGTCTTCTTCTTTCCTTCCAGCTATCGGCGTGCCGTGAAATACGGGCAGCGTGATGCAGCGAACGAAATCCTACGTACAGAGGTGCTGGCGCGCCTCTCTTCGGGAGGACATTTCCTGGTAGTCACTTATCCCGATGCACTGGCAGAACTCGTTGTGGCTAAGCAGAATCTGGATGAACGGATTCTGAAACTGGCTGTAGGCCAGCAGATTGCTCAGACCGATGTGGTTCATACCCTGCGCGATTTCGAACTCAAAGAAACCGATTATGTTTATGAACCGGGCCAGTTTGCCGTGCGTGGAAGCATCCTCGATGTCTATTCCTACAGCTGCGAATATCCGTTCCGTATCGACTTCTTCGGCGATGAGATTGACACCATCCGTACCTTTGATGTTGAGACCCAGCTCTCGCAGGCGAAGCGCACAGAGATAGAAATCGTGCCCGAACTCGCCCATATCGAGAGCAACAAGCAGTGTTTCCTCAATTTCCTCTCCGAAAGTACGCCAGTCGTTGCGAAAGACCTTTCTTTCGTTTGCGACCGCATCGGTCAGATCTATACCGAAGGCTTCTCATCGCAGAGCCTTACCGAGCAGCTGGAGGGAGCTACTGAGGTAGAGGCTGAGCGCATCAGACATGACATGAAGACCGAGCTCAACCTCGTTTCTCCGCTCGATTTCAAGAAGGCAGTAGCGGCTCATCTCCGTATCGAGTTCGGCAAGGTCGCTCCGTCAGAGAGTCCGGCTGTGATACCTTTCAATATCGCTCCACAGCCTCTTTTCCATAAGAATTTCAATTTGCTTTGCCAAACTCTGGAGGATTTCCTGCTCCAGGGTTACACCTTATATATATTGGCAGATAGCCAGAAGCAGCAACAGCGCCTGAAGGATATCTTTGAAAGCGAAGAGCTGAAGCGCTACGCCATCCGTTTTACACCGGTAGACAAGACGCTTCATGAAGGCTTTACTGACCATGACAAGAAGTGCTGTTTCTTTACCGATCATCAGATTTTTGACCGTTTTCATAAATATAACCTGCGCTCAGATAAAGCGAGAGCCGGCAAGATGGCACTCACCATGAAGGAACTGCAGGAGATGGAAGTGGGAGATTTTATCGTGCATGTAGACTTCGGTATCGGCAAGTTCGGCGGTCTGGTTAGGGTTCCTGCGGGCAACAGCTATCAGGAAATGATCCGCATCGTCTATACGAACAATGACAAGGTGGATGTTTCTATCCACTCGCTTTATAAAATCAGCAAATATCGCCGCAGCGATACCGGTACTCCGCCTCGCCTGTCTACACTGGGTACAGGTGCCTGGGATAAACTCAAGGACAAAGCTAAGAAGCGAATCAAGGACATTGCGCGCGACCTGATCAAACTCTATGCCCAGCGCCGACGGGAGAAGGGATTCGCCTTCAGTGCCGACAATTATCTGCAGCATACGCTGGAGGCTTCCTTCCTGTATGAAGATACGCCAGACCAGAATAAGGCTACTCAGGAGGTGAAGAAGGATATGGAGAGCGGCAGACCGATGGACCGTCTGGTTTGTGGCGATGTGGGCTTCGGCAAGACTGAGGTTGCCATCCGTGCAGCCTTCAAGGCAGCGTGCGACAGCAAGCAGGTTGCGGTGCTGGTGCCTACTACCGTTCTGGCTTTCCAGCACTATCAGACTTTCAAAAAGCGTCTGGAAGGCATGCCTGTAAGGGTAGACTATCTCAGTAGAGCCCGTACAACGAAGGAAACCAGAGAGGTGCTTGACGCCCTGAAAGAGGGTAAGATTGATATCCTCATAGGTACGCATAAGCTGATATCAAAGACCGTGAAATGGCATGACCTGGGACTGCTCGTCATCGATGAAGAGCAGAAGTTCGGTGTGTCTACCAAAGAGAAACTCCGTCAGCTCAAGGTAAATGTCGATACACTCACGATGAGTGCCACTCCGATTCCGCGAACCCTCCAGTTCTCTCTGATGGGCGCCCGGGATATGAGTATCATGCGCACTCCGCCACCTAACCGTTATCCGATTCATACCGAACTGGTAACGTTTAGTAGTGAAGTTATCTGCGATGCCATCAATTTCGAGATGAGCCGAAACGGACAGGTTTATTTCGTATGCGACAGAATATCCAAGCTTCCGGAGCTCAAGATGCTTATCGAGAAGCATATCCCAGACTGTAGGGTAGCAATCGGTCACGGACAGATGAAGCCTGAGGATCTGGAGAAAATCATCATGGGCTTTATCAATTACGATTATGATGTGCTGCTTTCTACCACTATTGTAGAGAACGGTATCGACATTTCCAATGCCAATACGATTATCGTGAGCGATGCTCATCACTTCGGATTGAGTGACCTGCATCAGATGCGTGGACGCGTAGGAAGGAGCAACAAGAAGGCTTTCTGCTATCTGATGGCGCCACCTAAGAGTGCACTTACTCCTGAGGCGCGTCGCCGTCTGGAGGCTCTGGAGACGTTCAGCGAACTGGGTAGCGGCTTCAATCTCGCCATGCAGGACCTGGATATCCGCGGTGCGGGTAATCTGCTGGGCTCTGAGCAGAGCGGTTTTATGGAAGATCTGGGTTATGAAACCTACCAGAAGATTCTCTCTCAGGCTGTCACAGAGTTGAAGAACGAGGAGTTCTGTGATCTTTATCAGGAGAAGATGGATGAAGGTGCCCAGCTTACGGGTGATGATTTCGTTGACGATTGTGGCATAGAGAGCGATCTGGAGATGTATTTTCCTCAGACTTATGTGCCGGGTGACAGTGAGCGCATGCTCCTTTATCGTGAACTGGACCGTCTGGAGAGTGATGAGGAAGTAGAGGCTTACCGCAAGCGTATGATAGACCGTTTTGGTCCTGTGCCTCATGAAGCAGACGAACTGATGCATGTGGTAGGTCTGCGTAGGGTAGGCAAGAAGCTGGGTTGCGAGAAGATTATTCTCAAGCAGGGCTATATGCAGATGCAGTTTGTGAGCAATGTAAACAGTCCGTTCTACAGAAGTCAGATGTTTAACCGCATACTCGCTTACGTTACCAGTCATATTCAAGATTGTGTTCTGAAGGAAAAATTCAACAAGCGAATGCTTCGCATCAATGATGTGAAGACAGTAGGGCAGGCTGTAAATCTGTTGAATCAGATATCGCAGATAGATTTAGGTAACGAAAAGAAATAATCTGTGTCTACAGTCTATGGGTAAAATCCTGTATCAATTGTGGAAGTAGACAATAAAACAGACTGATGATTTATACTGAAAGGTTAGAAATCTGACAACGTTACATGATGATATGTCAACTTTACATGATAATATGTTTCAGTTTAGTGTATAAAAAAAACATTGGAATCTCAATATCCCTATTGAACTCCAATGTTTTATTTTTTTGTATAAGTAAAAGATGATGATAAGCGTTTCACAACGCATTTTGAATTTTTCTGTTGCAAAGATACTACTTTTCATTATAATATAGGGGGTAATATTTGGTATTTTATGGGGTAATATTTGATTAAATTTATAGAAATGATACTGAAAACACACTTATATAAC
>SKEF01002746.1_pt1 | contig 12988 bp, 9 predicted proteins | sample 4826691 | NCBI WGS metagenome assembly SKEF01 (sample SAMN11008816, study PRJNA524170) | human gut metagenome | biome: Human fecal sample; material: Feces; isolation source: fecal sample from pouch patient p23, p27 | host: Homo sapiens | place: Israel: Tel-Aviv | collected 2016-08-24
AGAGACCAGCAGCGAATAGGTCTGTTTGAGAAAATAGTCCTTACACCCTATACAAACTTAAAGGGGTGTTTTTAAACCGGGTCTTTTGAAAATTCAAAGAAAATTCATTTTTCCGGTGTTCCCCTCTACCTATAACATTCTAAAATGGGTGTTTGGCATACAGATTTTCAAATTTTGTCGAACTACCTAATTTTAGAATATAGATTTTGTTTATTTTCCACTTATAGAACTAGCGGAAAGCTGTTCTACAAAAGATTTTGAAAGCCCCTACACTAATAGGAATCCGCAGAGCTGTTTTGGAATACAGTTTTGAAAATTTCACAATTTAAGAAAAAATGGCAAAGCAGATAAAATCCACTTTACCGTTTTGTGTCGATAGCGCGATACGCGTAAATTACTGTCTTGGGCTTTTCCGATAATTTGCCTTATGAGAAGGTCGGCAAAAATGAGCCTGTCTGCATTGCAGATGAAGTGCCGTTTGACATCCCGGAGAGTTGGGAGTGGACGAGAATAGGCAACGTATTTCAGATTAACCCCAGAAACAACTTACCAGATGAACTCGAAACCGGATTTGTGCCGATGGCTCTACTGTCCGATGGATTTTGCAGTCGTCACAGTTATGAGCCAAAAAAGTGGAAAGATATAAAAAATGGATTCACTCACTTTGCAAACAATGATATTGTTATAGCTAAAATCACACCTTGTTTCCAAAATCGAAAGTCTGCGGTTGTGACTGGACTGCCCAATGGATTTGGTGCAGGAACCACAGAACTTCATGTATTGCGGGATAATACCAAAGAGTTGTTCATGCCTTATTTTTTACTTATCTGTAAAACACAGGCTTTCATTCAGAATGGCGTAAAAAATTTTTCGGGAACAGCAGGGCAGCAGCGTATAGGAAAAGATTTCATCTCAAAATATTTGATTCCAGTTCCGCCTGTTTCGGAACAAGAACGGATTGTTCAAAGATTACATCTGCTCGAACCATTGCTGATTTCCTACGAAAATGCCTATGATTCAATTGTGAATCAACAGAAAAACTTCCCGGCTCAACTGAAAAGGTCTATTCTCCAATATGCCGTACAAGGAAAGCTCGTTTCCCAAAATCCTGCCGATGAGCCTGCCGCTATTCTTTTGGAGCACATCCGTGCAGAAAAAGAGAAACTTATCAAATCTGGCAAAATCAAACGTGACAAGCATGAATCTGTCATTTTCAGACGAGATAATTCTTATTATGAGCAGGTCGATGGAATTGAACGTTGCATCGATGATGAGTTGCCGTTTGAGATTCCCAAAAGCTGGGAATGGACAAGATTATCAACAATCGCAAAAGTACTTGGAGGAAAACGAATCCCCGCAGGCAGAAAATTGACCGCTGAGAATACAGGACATGTTTATATCCGCGTTTCTGATATGAAAGATGGAACTGTAATTCAAAATGGACTATTATATGTTCCAGAAGATATATTTAACAGTATATCAAAATACATAATAAAAAAAGAAGATGTGTTTATTACAGTTGCTGGTACAATCGGGCGAATTGGGAAAATTCCCCCGGAATTGGATGGTGCAAATTTAACAGAAAATGCAGATCGACTTGTCTTTTCGTCGCTCAATCAGGATTGGATGATATTCTTACTTCAGTCATCGTTTATACAAAATCAAATTGCCGAAGTGACAACAAAAGTTGGACAGCCCAAATTGGCGATAGCTCGAATAGAGAAACTTTTAATTCCGTTACCACCACTTAACGAACAGACACGGATTGTTGAACAAATTGCAGTAATATTTAGTCAGATGAAGAAACTATAGAAATGAGGGTGCATAATTAAAAATGCACCCTCATTTTTTACCAGTCTACGATATTATCCACCAAAGTTCTCTGTTCGGTTGCAGTTTTGCGCAAATAAATTCGCGTCGTTTCAATGCTTTCATGCCCCATCAGGTCTGCAAGGAATGCAATGTCGCTGCACCGCTCCAAAAAGCTTTTTGCAAACCGATGCCTGAAAGAATGGGGATAGACCACCGCAGGATCAATGCCATACTTTAACGCCAACTTTTTCAGCTGTCCAGAAATACCTCTTGTAGTGATTCGTTCACCAAAACGATTCAAAAAGATAAAGCCGCTGTCCTGCTGTTTTTCTTCCAACCAGACAATGGCTTCATCTTGCAATGATTTAGGAATGTAGATGCGGCGCAGCTTTCCACCTTTAGAATAAAGGTCGAGGTGTCCAAGCTTAATGTGTTCAACTTTGATTTGCACCAGCTCGCTGACGCGCGCACCCGTAGCAGCCAAAAAGCGAATGACAAAATACCAAAGCATATTGTCATCGCGCTTCAGGCAATTTTTGAAATAGATGTAATCGGCTTCGCTGATGACATTTTCAAGGAAAGCTTTCTGCTGCACCTTGACGGATGACAATTTCCATGAATCCTTTCCGATACTTTCAAGGTAGCAGTTGATAGCGCGGATTCGTAAATTGACCGTTTTGGGCTTGTACTGCTCAATCAGCCATGCTTTGTGCTCTTTCAAATTGCGTTTGGTGACGGTATCATGCCGTTCCCCAAACTGCTGCACAGCAAACAAATAGGACGTTACAGTGTTTTCTGAGAGGTTTGTTCCTCTCAAGTGTCTTTCAAATTCTTCAATCATAGTGAAAGACCTCCTTTCACCATGAGTATACAAAAAGAGTTATAGAACCGCTATTTTTGAAAGGACTAGAGAGATTCTTTGAAGGATGCGGAACATTTCCTTTTTCGGTGGAATAGAAACCAATAATTCACCTATGGAATCAAGTCGAAAGCTATTTTTTATGCCATGCTGATTTGCGTTATAGAATTTTTGGGCGTAGTCAGTCAGAAGCAAATATGGAATATATTTATTCCGCATTTCTGGAAGAAAACGTATCATCGCAGTGTGCTGGTTGATGTAGGCTTTCTCAAATCCATCTGGTATCAGACCAAGCATTCCGACATCGCCTGTTATAGAGAACAGTAAATCGCCACGTTGTAATGAAGTTCGTGTTCCCTCGGCCTTTGAGGGGATGGAAACACGCTGGATATGCTCTAGCCGCAGGTCAAAAGAATTTCTTGACAGATTTCCCATGCGAAGAAATGCTGCACCTGTAGTCGAGTAATATTTTGCCCAATCGCGTGAACCGCTGGTAATGTTCTCTGTCAAAGATTTCAAACGACACCACCCCCAACTTTCTGGAATCTCAAACGGCAACTCATCATCGATGCAACGTTCAATTCCATCGACCTGCTCATAATAAGAATTATCTCGTCTGAAAATGACAGATTCATGCTTATCCCGTTTGATTTTTCCAGCTTTAATGAGCTGCTCTTTTTCTGCACGGATGCGCGCTAACAAAACGGATGCAGGTTCATCTGCTGGGTCTTGGGGAACAAGTTTGCCCTGAACGGCGTATTGAAGAATTGATTTCTTTAACTGTAACGGGAAAGCATCATTCAATCGTGTCAAAGACTGTTCTAAGTTGGTATATATAGATAATATGTTTTTGAGGACTTTTATTTTTTCGCAAATGCGTATTTGTTCCTTAATAGGTGGTACTGGAATTAACAAAGCATCTAAACTGTCTGAATTTAGAGTTGCACCCTTAATGGCTGTCTTAGTATTTCCATTTTGAGATAATAATGGCAGAGTCACGAATAGATAATTTGTTATAACGCGATTGACATCACAAAATGGATAGATTGAAATAATAGCTTCATTGTGAAAAGCGTCCATTCCAAGAATAGATACTTTTCCGACTGTTAGCTTAAAGCTCATTAAAAGGGTTCCAGCTTTACTGATGTGATTTTTAAAAATGACCTTTGCAGAATGTTCATTAACACGTTCTTTTGTTACGCATACCGTATCATCGAGCACCAAATCGGCTATTGAAACCCATGGATAGGTTGCGTTTTCCCAGTATTCGCTTTCTTTACGTGGCGGAGTTTTCCCCATGTTATATGACACTAGATTTTTAAATCTCACCCACTCCCAGTTCTCCGGGATGTCAAAAGGCACTTCATCTGCAATGCAGATAGGCTCATTTTTGCCGACCTTCTCATAAGGCAAATTATCGGCTCCACGAAAAATCACAGATGGATTCTTTTCTTTCTTGATTTTGCCCTCTTTGATAAGCTGTTCTTTTTCTGCACGAATGCGTTCCAGCAGCACAGAAGCAGGCTCGTCATTGGGGTCTTGCGGAACAAGTTTGCCCTGCACTGCCATTTGCAGAATGGAATTTTTCAGTTGCTGTCCTGTCATTTTTTCTTCCTTATCTATGTGGCTCAGTCCTGTGCTTCAAGGTCAATGCCCAGAATCTCCGTGATCTGAGCAAGGATTCGGTCAATGTCTGCGTTCAGGCTGGCGCGCTTCTCCTGATACTGCTGAATCAACTCTTTGGGCGGTAAGATTTCCTCTTCCTCATGCGGATAGCCACACAAGTCAATATTATAGTTGCGGTCTTTGATCTCCTGCACGGTATACTTTTTGGACTTGTCAAACCCGTCCAGCTGAATTTCTTTGCGGTCGCTCCACCATTCTACCGCAGGAGCAAAGTGTTCCAGCTTCATGGGCTTGGTCTTGCTGAAATGCTTGTAGCCTTCCGGCATATCCAGACGATAAAACCAGGTTTCCTCTGTCGGGCCAGTATGGTCAAAAAACAAAATGTTGGTCGTAATCGACGTATATGGGGAGAACACACTACCCGGCATACGGATGATGGTATGGACATTGAACTCAGAGAACAGTTTCGTTTTGATTGCTACTTTGGCATTGTCTGTGCCGAACAGAAAACCATCCGGCAGAATGACAGCTGCACGGCCATTTTCTTTCAATCGGTACATGATAACGGACATAAATAGGTCGGCGGTTTCGCTGCTGGCAAGGTCAGCAGGAAAATGGTTTTTAACATCGTTTTTCTCAGAACCACCATAGGGAGGGTTCATCAAGATAACGTCTACCTGATCGTCTTCGGTATAATCCAGAACATCCCGAAGCAACGTGTTATCATGGAACACTTGCGGCACATCCAAGTCATGCAGCAGCATATTGGTAATGCAAAGCATATAAGGGAACTGCTTCTTTTCAATGCCGTATATGGAGTTTGCATACAGGGCTTCATCCTCTGTTGTCTTGACCTTTTTATGCAGAGCTTTCAGCCAGCTGGTGATAAAACCGCCTGTGCCGCAGGCAAAATCAGCCATTTCCTCACCGATTTGTGGGTCGATCATCTGCGCCATAAAATCAGTCACGGCGCGCGGCGTATAAAATTCACCTGCAGAGCCAGCACTTTGCAGCTCTTTTAGAATAGTTTCGTAAATTTCCCCAAACGCATGACTTTCTGCATAATCACTCAGGTCAAGCTCATCGATCACATTGATAACTTGTCGGAGCAAAACACCATCTTTCATATAGTTGTTGGCATCTGCAAAGGTAGTCTGCACGATTGCTTTTTTGATGGGCGTAGAAGCGTCCACAGGTAACTTTTTCAAAGTGGGGAACAGCGTATTGTTGATAAATTCCAACAGTGTGTCGCCCGTTATGCCCTTACCGTTTTCATCGTGCGCCCAGTTACGCCAGCGGCAGGGTTCAGGAATAATTGACTGGTAATCCTTTTCGTCCCACTCCCAATCATTCTCTTTGGCATCGTACACTTTCAAAAAGAGCATCCATGCAATCTGCTCAATGCGCTGCGCATCACCGTTGACACCTGCATCGTTCCGCATAATATCGCGGACACGCTTCACAAAATTCGATAAATTTCCCATTGTTATGCAATTTCTCCTTCATAGATTGCCTGTTCCAGTTCCTTAACAGCTTTCAGATACCCGTCTTTCCCGCCAAAGTAAGAGGCAATCTTTTGAGGCTTGCCCATTTTCAGGAACGGGTCAAGCCGCAGAATTTCCGTCTTCTCAATCTCATAAATGCCAGTATTCATATACTTGTCCAGAAGTACTTCCAGAACATCTCTTGCTGCACCGCTGTATTTGCCTAGAAAGTCGCGTTTTTTGACATTTTCTGCTCGTTCTCTACGCGTCAAAGGCTTTTTATCAAACGCAACATGGCAGATAAAGTCAAAGTCATCCACATCCGTCATGTTCTGATCGGCCTTTAGTGCTTCAAGGTCAATGCCATGCTCCAGAAGAAGTTCCCGGATTTTTTCTTTCTTTTCCTCAGCAGACCACTGACGGATAAAATTGTCCAGCGAAGCGTACGAGCCACGGATATTCTCTTTTGTGTAGTCAATAATGCTTTCCTGCCGGAGAATCTTTCCGCCTGCATCATAAATAGAAACCGTTTTGTAGATGATCTCCACCCGGCAGCCATCTTTATCAACGATTGGTTTGGGTTTCTTGGAGTCTGGCGGCGTGGGAGGGTCAGATGTTCCTGCGCCCTTTTTCGGTACGGGCTTATCGTTCTCTTTTTCGGGATCGAATTCTTCGTTCATTTCAATCGGGCCATCCCAATCCGGGTCGGCAAAAAGGCGGCTCACATTTCGGAAGTCCATCACAACAAAATGGGTCTTGCCTTCTTTTTCGCGCAGACGGGTCCCGCGGCCAATGATCTGCTTGAATTCTGTCATAGAGCCAATCATTTCATCCAAGACGATCAGCTTTGTCATCTTGCAATCCGAGCCCGTGGAGAGCAGCTTGGATGTAGTCGCAATAACAGGATATTTTGAACCAACAGAGATAAAATAATCCAGCTTACTCTTTCCATAAGTATCACTGCCTGTAATGCGAACAACATAATCGGGATTCTGCTTCATCATGTCGGCATTTTGGTTTGCCAACGCCATCCGCATACGCTCTGCCGCTTCTTCGGTTGGGCAAAATACGATGGTCTTAGCCATGCGGTCAGTGCTTTTCAAGTATCGCGTGATTTCAGCAGCAACTTGATTGATACGATCCTCTATAATAATGTTGTAGTCGTAATCGCTATTTGTATAAATGCGATCTTCGATTTCGTTTCCGTAAATATCGCGCTGGCCCTTGCGTGGACGCCATCCCTCACCAATATCAGTCATAACATTGATTACCTTAAAAGGTGCAAGAAAACCGTCCTCGATTCCTTCTTTCAGACTGTAAGTATAGATGGGTTCACCAAAGTAGTCGATGTTGGAAACATATTTGGTTTCTTTAGGCGTAGCAGTCATGCCGATTTGCGTAGCAGAAGCAAAATATTCCAGAATTTTGCGCCAGTTGCTTTCTTTCTTCGCCGAGCCACGGTGACACTCATCGACAATAATCAGGTCAAAGAAATCCGGGCTAAAGAGCTGTGACAGCTTATCGAGTGCATTTTCAGCGTTCTCGTCTTGTTCTTCGTTCTTTCCAGCGAGCTGCTGATAGAGAGAAAAATAGACCTCATAAGAAGTAATCGTGCGAGGGTCGTCTTTAGAAAAATTCACCTTATGAATGACCTTTTCCAGCGGCGCAAAGTCCTGTTGGATAGACTGGTCAACAAGATTGTTCCGGTCCGCAAGATAGAGAATCTTTTTCTTTAAGCCGCTTTTGAGCAGACGATATACAATTTGAAATGCCGTATAAGTTTTACCTGTACCAGTTGCCATTACCAGTAAAAGCCGATTTTGTCCTCTTGCAATCGCGTCCAACGTGCGGTTGATGGCAATGCGCTGGTAATAGCGCGGTGGGTAAGTGTTTTGGTTGCTGTAATATGGCTGTGCAATTAATTTCTCCTGCACATCCGTCAAACCAGCTCCATCGTTTGCACCTGCTTTGTACCGCTCAACCAGCTCTTTTTCTGTTGGGAATTCGTCAAGTCCAAAGGTGCGTTCTTTGCCCGTCAAGAAGTCATGTTCTGCAAAGCCATCCCCATTTGAGCTAAAGGCAAACGGAACATCCAACATCTGCGCATAGGTCATGGCCTGCTGCAATCCATGGGAAACCGTATGATTGTTGTCTTTTGCTTCAACAATGGCAATCGGATTATTCGCGCTCAGGTAAAGCACATAGTCTGCACGTTTCGGCTTTTCACGGGCCACAATGTTACCTTTGAGGTTGATACGGCCATCCGTAATTTTTGTTTCCAGCGTGATATGTTGCTTATCCCATTTTGCTGTAATTGCGGGTGTGATGTAATGGAACTTAATATCTTCTTCGGACATTTGACTCTTTGAAAGCACCGCCATACAGACAACCTCCTGCATTATAGAATCCCGAAAACTTCCAGATAATCAATATTATCGGAAGTTTCATGCCGCAACGACCTTCAAGGTCAAACGACTCCAATTATTACTATACCACGACTTGATTCGGTGGGCAACAAGGCTAGAGATAAAAATGCTTTGCAACAAAGTAGTAAAGTTGTACAATAGCTTTAGATGATAGTGACAAGATTAGCTATCGTTGACATTGAAGCATCAGCCTGCTGTAGAGCCCAGATGATGGGGTGCACGGACACCACAAGCTGGATAGAGTCAATGTGAATCGAAAGAAACTGCACTGTAAAAAACACCATTCATGTTCCAATCAGTGCTATGTATTGGAAGATGAATGGTGGATTTTTGAACGAGCGGCGTTGCAATAAGTCTGAAGTTTTTAATTATCGAAGATTACGAATTCGGATTTTAGATGCAATTGGGCTATAACGCTTGTCATAAGCTTTATCGATATACGCAGTTGGATTGGATATAAAATCGGACCATTTCACGATCACGCAGTATTCCTCATCGGAAGTCCATGCACAGCTAGCATGAGGTTCGGTATAAAAATTGGCAGAAAATTCGCGGATTACAGTTGTATCATTTAACAAAATGCAATCGTGGTACTGACCACAAGTACTGCAGAGCGAACTTCCTTTATAAATAGAATCATACATTTCAGGTAATACAATACCTAGTACACCATTACGAGTATTTCCGATTCCATTATAAAGAGAGGCCTGAAGTTCTCGCTGAATGAAATAATTACGTGGCCGTCCCCAATAATCATTTCCTTCATTTTCAGAAGAATGCTGGCCAATCAAGAAAATTGTCACAGTTGAATCGGATAGATAGTCGTTTCGAATAGTTTCCATTATGTAGTCGCCATCTTCACTATCAATAATACGATCCAAGGATTTATCGATAACATCCTGACCTGCAAATAACTCGACGAGATAATTTTTATACGTTTTATCCTCTTTTTTATAACTTATAAAGCACTTGTGTCCCATTTTTAATCTCCTGACTTCATTATTTTTTGAAAAGCTTTTTTATTTTATAAAGATCGATTTTATCTAGACTGTTTTGTGCTAAAACAATTTTTGCTTTTGAAGGATATTGAAAACGAATACGACTAACTTTAAAAGTCCAAAGAATAATTTCAAGAAGTTCTTGATCGGTTATATTTTCATAACCGTGAAATCTTGTTATCCCAGAACCCAATAGTGGAAGAACAATAGACCTTCCACCATAATGAATATCGCACTCGTTCCACATATTCATAAGGCATGCAGTATAGTCATTCATTTCCAAATATGCTCTATTTTGATTGTCGAATTTTGAGAATGCAAGTATAAAAAAGTCATCCATTGGAACAATCGTTCCGAGTTTATATTGGATTTGCTTTCCTACCAGCCTATTCTGATTGACGTTAATCTTACACTCTTGAGCATGCTGATTCTCTTGTATTAGATGATCTAAGGACTCTACATCATGGGCATACTTTTTAATAAACTGTCCGTTTAACGTTCGAGAAGAAATAATGTTTTCATCTACTTGGGTATCAAAGTATTCGTTAAATGCAATGATTTTTAAGCCTTCGCTTTGAAAAACATCGCCTGCTGAAATTTCGATAGTGGAGTTATTAACGGACAATTCGACATGTCGGATATGATTTGCATGAAACCACATTAGAACATAAACAATTAGCATCACACCAACGAAAGACAAAAAGTATTTGATTTTCAGTTCGGAGGGTATATCGTAGAAGAGCAGAAGAAATGAAACGATTGAACTAGTGATCGATAGTATTTTTTCATAATCGGCACGAAGTTCTTTTCTAAAGAAAGAAACTTTCATTGACATTTTAGATTCACCCCACGTCTATAAAGAACTAAGCAGCTACCAAAGAAGAATCTCAGACTAAATAGGATTTTATTCGTCCGCTTGATCTAATGATACTCTAAGATGTTCACAAAATCAATCTGCCCGTTAAAAATTCAATCGTTCGTTAACGCGATAAAAGTTTTGAATTTGAACTGAAAATACGGTATAATGAATCTAAACATTAAAAAGCGAGTAGGTGATACCATGCCTTTCCCCCTCGACCATTACATTGAAGCCTCCCATGTGGATTACAAGGAACGTCTTGAAGAGAAAAAGCCGCGCAGCTGGCTGAAATCCGTGTCGGCATTTGCCAATACCGAGGGCGGACACTTGATTTTTGGCGTAAAGAATGAGCCGCGCGAGGTCGTAGGATTGGAAAATCCGCAGGCTGTGGTAAGCAGATTGACGGAACTTATCAAAGTCCGCATTGACCCTACGCCGCGCTATCGGGTGCGGGAGGTCGAAATAGAGGGCAAGTCCTGCGTTGATCTGGAAGTACAGGACGGCCCGGCGTATCCATATTATTATGCCTTTGACGGTTCCCATACGGCCTATGTGCGGCATGGTGACCAGTCCGAAGAAGCCACTTCACGGGAACTGAACGAATTGATTTTGCAGGGCATGAACCAGACTTTTGATGCCCTGCCCAGTTCTTATCGAGTGGGTGATGTCAGTTTTACACTGCTGGCCGCGACGTTTAAGAATCTGAAAAAAGAGGATTTCGACCTCGAAAAAGACTTGCCCTCCGCAGGATTGGTAACAGATGATGGACAGATTACGAATGGCGGCCTGCTGCTTTGCGATCAGGGCGTTCTGAAACAATCCCGTATTTTCTGCACCCGCTGGAAAGGCAACTACAAGGGCAGCATTGAAGAAGATGCTCTGGATGACAAGGAATTTCAGGGTGCAAGTCTGATCACGCTGCTGCAAAATGCGGAAGATTTTGTTCGCAACAACAGCAAAAACCCGTGGAGTATCCGTGGTATGACCCGTGAAGAACGCAGTGACTACCCGTATAAGGCCGTTCGTGAGGTGCTGGTCAATGCGCTGATCCATCGAAATTATCAGATTCTTGGTTCGGAGATTCATGTAGAAGTGTTCGATGATCGGCTGGAGATTACTTCGCCGGGCGGCATGATGAATGGCCGCAGGGTGCAGGATATGGATATCCGGCATATTCCGTCTATGCGGCGCAATCAGGTGATCTCGGATGTGTTCTCACGGCTTGGCTTTATGGAGCGCCGTGGCAGCGGCATTGACCGCATCCTGAACTCTTATGTGGAAGTAGCCCAGAAGCCGACTTTCTACTCGGATTCGGATTTCTTTATCGTCACACTGCCGAATAGAAGTGTAGCGACTCCGGCACAGATCAGTATGGAAAGTGTGGCAAGTGGTGCGGAAAGTGCGGAAAGTGCGGAAACCTCTGCGGAAAGTGCGGAAACTTCTACAGTGCTCCACGGAATGAGTACGGATGCAGAAGTAAGTGAACTTTGCAAAAGGCTGGATAATACCAGGCTGACTGCAAGTACAAAAGAACGGACGCTTGAACTTTTCAAGAGATATCGGTATCAATATCAGTTCCGCAGCATAAACGTTGCACAGCTATATGGCGTTCAGAAATCTCGTGCATCCTCTATTATCAAGAATCTTATCAAGCATGGATTGGTGACGTCACCAGAATATGGCGTATACCAATTTGTGAAGAAGTAACACCGCTATCAACAGGTGGTTTTTGAAAACCAAGCGGTGAAGCTGTTACAGCCCATGGAACGTCTTAATATAATTTGAATTATCATAATCGAAATTATATTAACCACTTGTGTGAAAATGCCCACTCCCCTGAGAACTTCTCAGACGAGTGGGCATTCTTCTTCCTATATATCAAATATACCTTTGTGGTCACTCAAATCGCCACCAAGTCATGGATCAAAAATCATCATTTTTTATTTGTCCCAGAGTAAGTGCACGGTTTCTGCACTGTTTTTGCACGGTTTCAAGGGATGCAATGGGTACTCTGACTTGCAAAATACGACAAAGTGTGCAGAAATTGCCGGGCAGAAAATCACGATGCTTTGCGCAAAAATGACGTAAGCTCGAAACTTCTAAAATCAGAGTGTTCTGCCCGGTGGGCTCTTTTAATCAGAGGGCCAGGGATTCGAGTTCCCTCGAGCGCACCAAAAGGACGATAAATCGTTGAACTAAACGGTTTATCGTCCTTTTTTGTTTTATACGGGCTTTTTGAGCTTGTACCTATGATTTTTTCAAAAATTTTAGAGGTCAGAGGTACAAAAATGAAGAAGATTCAGAAGAATGCAGCCCGGTTTGATAATCTAAAGCAAGATTTTTTGGACGACAAGAAGTATTCTGGCACGGCAGAAGCCACGTTGAACGGCTATCGGTATGATATTATACGGTTCTTGAAGTTCCTGTCAGATGAACAGTTAGCCGTGAATCGATGCAAGTAGATAGAACAATTGATCGATTTGTGCTAGACTTATCAATAAGAAATGGATTATCTTGCAGAGGTGCGTATCTGGATCAGGAAAAAGACTACTTATCTGGTTCGACAAAAGCAACCTATCAGAACAAAGCGTATCTGAGCAAAAACGATCCCAATTCACATAACACACCAAAAGATGCAATCGTTTTTGACGCAGCGGTCAATGCGGTGGTGGCCCCCTGTTTTGCCCGCGGAAAATACCGGCAGATTTTGAATGAAGCAAAGTATTATCAGGCAATTGAAAGCATCTACGATGACTTTACTGCGGCAGTAGAACGCTCTGCGGCGCAGGATACAGTTTATGTTCAACAGATAAAACACCAGGATACTATTATGCTTTTCGTACTTCAGCTGGGATCTTGTTCTGGCTCAGATATCCCACAGGGAGGGCGCAGAGGTGGAAACTGCGGCGGCACCTGCGCGCATG
>SKEF01002749.1_pt1 | contig 12984 bp, 8 predicted proteins | sample 4826691 | NCBI WGS metagenome assembly SKEF01 (sample SAMN11008816, study PRJNA524170) | human gut metagenome | biome: Human fecal sample; material: Feces; isolation source: fecal sample from pouch patient p23, p27 | host: Homo sapiens | place: Israel: Tel-Aviv | collected 2016-08-24
CACGAACTTGTGAGTAGCGTATTGTTTACAATCGCCAAAGCATACACATCGAAGCAGTAAGAAGTATCCGCAAGGACTTTAATTTCTCGATGTGTTTGAGTATATTTGAACACATTTTGAGTGGCAGAGAGAAGTATGATAGTCCGTGTACCTGATTATTTTTCAGAGTTTAGCTGTATAGCCGGAGACTGCAAGGATAGCTGCTGTCTGGGCTGGGAAATTGATATTGATGAGGATTCATATGAGTATTATCAGACACTGCCCGGAGAGGTCGGAGAGCGTCTGAGAAAGGGCATGTATGAGACGGAGGATGGCGGGCACGGCATCCGTACAAACAATTGCGGGCGCTGCATTATGCTAAATGACAAGAATCTGTGTGATTTGTACATAGCAGCTGGCGAGGCATCGCTTAGTGAGGTGTGCACCGATTTTCCAAGGTTTGGCATAGAGTACAGAAACGTGGAGCAGAAGTGCCTGAGCCTTGCGTGCGAGGAGGTCTGCCGTATATTTTTCAGCAAAACAAAGCCTGTTAAGTTTGTAGAGCAGGAGCTTTTTGGCGACAGCGATGATGACCAGGGAGTCACAGAGGAAGAGGCAGCATTTTTCGAGGAGGTGCAGCGCGAGCTGATTGCCATACTCCAGGACAGGACAAAGCCAATCGGAGTACGCGTGGATGAGTACCTTGACAGGGCAAACGAGTACCAGAAGAAACTGAGCCAAAACGATGTTGAAAAGCATATAGACTGGCTTTCGTTTAATGATTTCTCATATGAGCATTTTGATATCCGCTTCGGTATCATCAATGAGATGGAGCTTTTGCGTCAGGTATGGCAGGATTTCAAGGATGATATGCAGTCAGTCCTCACAGAGGGGGACTATGAAAAATGCATGAAGGAGTACATGGATAGCAGTGATTACCGTGAAAACGATATTGAGCAGCTTCTTGTATACTTTACCTTCAGATATATCATGAATGCCATCTATGACTCAAATATCATGGTTTATGCATATTTAAGCGTCATGTTTACCATGATAGTCAGGGATATGAATGCCACTCGGTTCTACAAAAACGGTGGCAGCTTGACCATAGAGGACCAGATGGAGGTGGCAAGGATCTTCTCAAAGGAAGTGGAGCATTCCGAGGAAAATGTGGAGGCCGCCAAGGAAGAAATCATCTGGGGATAGTTGATTTAGAGATTAAATATATAATTAAAAAACAGTATAATTTTTTAGTTTTTGATTTTAGATTTTTAGTTTTTGGTTTTTAGTTTTCAAAAGAAGCTTGCACAGAAATGTGCAGGCTCTTTTTTGTGAAATAACTAAAGGCTTCCACCATTATGCCATAAGCCTCATATTTTCCAGCTTATGGGCTGGTTTTTGGAGCTGTTTTAGGGATTTTTGCAGTTTCAGCTACTTTTTCTCGGCTTTTATCCGGCTTATGGGCTGAGTTTGGGGAGCTGTTTTGGGGATTTTAGCAGTTACAGCTACTTTTCACGTAATTATTCCGGTTTATGGGCTGAATTTTGGGAGCTGTTTTAAAAGATTTAGGGATTACAGCTCCCCAAGGTCTGCCTACTATGCTATCAATCCCTTGTAAACCATAAATTGGTACCTTGAAAACTTCACATAAACAGAGATTTCGTTCTTTATAAGTAGTACAATGGATGTAGAGAAAATGGAGAAAATCACGTATGCCTTTTTAATCAAATGATAATCAGCAGGTGATCAAAGAGAACAATACATTGCGCCTGAAAAACAAAGAAGACGGAACCTAGATACTGCAGTGCCCTCCCGGACATTAGCCAAAGAGTACATCATTTAAAAAAAACACAGGAAAAGTAAGAGCTTCCTTCAATAAAAACAATGTGAGAACTTTCTTTTCAAAGATCAGTGCAGCTCAGGGATTTCGAATAAAACCGGAAATAGCTTAAAAAATAATTCACAAAATTTTAAATGAAAATATATCTATTATATCTAGGACCTTTAGTACTAAAAAGATTTCGCATATATTACATAAAAATGAATAAATAGTAAATTTTACCAAAATTTCGTAAATAAAATCTCTGTTTATCCTAATAGCCGAAAACCAACGAAAAGACTATAATATAAATACGAAAACGTGCGAAAGGGAATTTTCGTACAAACATAATAAGAAAAGGAGAGGAAATATGAGAAAGTTAAAAGAACGCTTTCACAGGAAACATGGCGTTGTAAGCCGTATCTTTAGTATGGTACTTGCACTTGCTATGATTATGACCATGGCTCCGGCAATCGGTGGTGCAACCACTGCATATGCTGCGAGCCCGACAATCCGGTTGTATTTGGACAAACCAAGTACATGGAATACACCGGTTGTCAATGTCTGGGCTGCCGGTGCTACGGTAGATAACCATGACGCAGGAAATGCCACCATTTCACAATGGGGGGATCAGGAAAAACCAAAGCTTGCATATGAGGAAAGTTCCGGACTCTATTATGTAGATGTACAGAGCAGTGAGTGGACAGGCTTTCAGTTTGTTGATGCAGGTTCTACTGAGAAAGCTGCACCGGAGATAAAGACAGAAGGAGCTGCAATTGAGCAGATTAAGACTTTTACTTCTGATACAAGCATTTATTGTTTATTGGATGGCAATGGAAAATATCAGTGGTATAAGGATGCTTCAAAGAAGGAAACATTGGTTCCGGAGTCTGTACCAACAGAATGTGATCTGACTATTAATTATAAGAGCACATTAGGCGATGATGTTGCAGCATATATATATAAGGAGACTAATAAGCCAGCAGGTGAATGGCCGGGAAAAACCATGACTGCAACAGCAGGTCATGAAGGCTGGTATACAATGCATCTGACATTAGATAACAGTACAGATTATTCTCTTATCTTAAATGATGATGGACATGGAAACCAGTTAAAAGACGTAACACTTTCTACAAAAGGAAAGGCAGAAGCAGAGTACTGGTTTGATGGTTCTTTGTCAGAGACAAAACCTGCTGATTGGAAATATGTAACAACCATTCATTATCTTGCTTCAGGAATGGGAAGTACTATTTACAATTATATGTGGGGAGCAGATGCCTCTGCAACAGGAGCAGGTGTTGGAAAAGAATGGCCGGGCGGACAGATTTCGGCAAATGCTGATCATTTGGGATGGTATGATGTAGTATATACACAGGATGTAAAACAGAATTTCAGCTGTATTTTTAATAATAACAACGGAACACAGACGGATAATATTGATGTTTCTGTGACATCAACTAGTACTGAGCTCTGGGTTACCGGAACAAAAGGTGATACAACCGTATATAAAACAGCACCGGACAGCTGGGAGGCACCGGTTCCAGACCACACATTTACTATTTATTATTACAATGAGGATTTATCAACAGACACAGACATGGGAAAAGTTGATTTGTGGATGTGGAATGCCGGATTAGACGGTTCCTATGTTTTTGACGGAACATATTATGATGCTGAAAATAAAGTGACATGGTTTAAACAGACCATTACAGTTGCCGGCAGTAATGTAGGAAAAACGGTAGGATTAAAGGCACGCTATGATAATACAAAAGGATGGGATGGCGGCTCTGATACTGCAGATCGTTCTTTTACAATAAGCGGTGATGAGAATGAGGTATTATATTATGTGGATGGTTCCGATCCGGTTCATGAGAAACCGGTAATCGTACCAACGGAAAAGAGATACCTTGTATTGGATTATGAGAATCCGGGATTAAAAGAAAAAGGTATTACACCACAGTTTTATACATGGTCATCAGGATATGCTTCAGTATTAACCGATTTTACATATGTAGGTGGAGATAAATGGACAGTAACAATCCCAGCAAAACCATCCTGCACAAAGGTTGATTTTTGTATTGCATTAGATTCAACAGGTGACCCATGGATTAAAGATGGTGGAGACCATTCAGTTACATTCCCTTCTGATCAGAAGGTTATCTATGCCAGCATGAAAGCCGGCAGTGAGCCGGAAATTGCTATGCCATATAATGTTGGCTATGAAGTAGATGCAGAAAATCAACAGGTATCATACTACTATCGTGATGATGATGCATTTGTAGATGGCACCTTAAAGGATATGAAAGTATCTGTTGACGTAAACGGAACAGAGTATCCAATGACATACAATGATACAACAAAGCGTTTTGAGTATGTAAAGAATGGTTTAACAAATGGCAAAACACATTATCGTTACAAAGCAAATGGAAATTATGTTGTAGATGCATTCAATTCAAATAGTGAAAAATATAATGACGCAGATTACTCATATTTTGAATACTATAAATTAAATGCAACAGTTACAGCAGAAGTTATGAATAAGTCATTTAACTACAATGAGAATAATGTAGTTAAGTTTAAGGTTAAACAGGCTGATACAGATACTCAGAAACTTGAAGTTGCAAGTGCAAGTATTGATGTTTCTTCACTTGGTGGAAGTAGTGAGATGCCGATTGAGCCAGAGCTCCAGGCTGTTACAATTTCTGCAACTGTAGATACAACATTAGGTACTAAGACATTACCAATTACTGTAACAGACCAGTATGGTAATAAATTCAGTACTACAGTTGATGTTGAAATTACAGACCGTGTGAAGAAAAATGAAAATGATTTCGACTGGGATGAAGCTGTTGTCTACTTTATGATGACAGACCGATTCTTTGATGGTAATGAATCTAACAATACAGCAAGTGGTACAGATACATACGGAGACAACCCTGGACTGTATCATGGTGGAGATTTTGCCGGTGTAACAGCTAAGTTAGATTACTTACAGGATTTAGGAGTAAATACAATCTGGCTTACACCAATTGTAAAGAATATTGCAGGTGTAACTGTGACAGATGAGGGTAAAGAAGATGTTCCTTATAATGCAGCATACCATGGATACTGGGCAAGTGATTTTACAAAATTGAATCCTACAATGGGTACAACAGAAGAATTTAAAACTATGATTAGCGAAGCACATAAACGTGGTATGCGTATTATGGTTGATATTGTTGTAAACCATGCAGGATATGGTACAGAATCAACATTTGCTGATATGCTTAGGGATAAGAGCGTCAGTGAAGGCGATATTAAATCATGGCAGTCTGGATTGCCGGATTTTGCAACAGAAAAGGCAGATGTCAGGGCAAAATTAGTAGAATGGCAGACATCATGGATGAAGGATTATGGTGTTGACTATTTCCGTGTAGATACTGTAAAGCATGTTGACAGTACAACATGGGCAGCACTTAAAAATTCTACAACAGAAGTAAATCCGTCTTTCAAGATGATTGGAGAATATTATGGTGCAGGATATGCGTCAAATGGTAGTACCTTAGGTAGTGGTCAGATGGATGCAGATCTTGATTTCGATTTTAATGACCAGGCAACAAGCTTTGTAAGTGGCAATATTTCTTCTGTAGAGAAATTCCTTTCTGCAAGAAATTCAGCACTTAATAACGCATACATGACAGGTCAGTTCTTAAGCAGTCATGATGAAGATGGATTTAAGGCTTCCTTAATAAACGGAAAAGGCTATACCGAGGATGAAGCAACATCAGCAGCGTTAGTTGCAGCTACCTTACAGCTTACTGCAAAGGGTATTCCGGTTATCTATTATGGTGAAGAAGTTGGTTTAAGTGGATTAAATAATTATCCATATCAGACTAATAGATATGACATGGATTTCTCTAAGGCAACAAAGGACAATGTCACATATCAGCATTATAAGAATCTGCTTAGCATCCGTAATGCATACACAGATGTATTTGCAAGAGGAAGCAGAACAGTTGTGGCAGGTTCTGATGAGGAAGGCTATGATGTAGTTTCAAGATCCTATGGAGGAACAACCTTATATGTTGGTATGAATATCAAGGATACCGCAAAAGAAGTAAAAGTTCCGGTTAGCTTAGCAGCAGGAACAGAGGTAAAGGATTTATACAGCGGTGCTACATATACTGTAGGAAGTGATAAAACAGTTGCTGTTACAATTCCGGCAGCAAAGGATGGTGGAACAGTCATTCTTACTGAGGTGAAGAAAACAAAAGACCCGGGCAAGACAGATCCAACACCGGAAAAGGTTTCTGCAACATTAATTACTCTTGATAAGAAAACTGCAGGTAAACAGCAGAATGACACTAAAAAAGCAGCTCCAAAGAGTGGCGATGACAATGAAGCAGCTACATATGTATGCTTACTCGGACTTGCAATGGTTGCAATCACAGCAGCTACATATCGCAAGAAGAGAGCTTGCAACTAAAACAGCTTTTAAACTAAACATTTTATAAACCTCTTAGATGCCGCACCTTCGGGTGCGGCATTTACTATAAATTGGGAAAGAAGTTATATTGCTATCATTGCTTTAAATATATTATAATAAAAAAATAACATCAAAGGCTGTCAAGGAGAATAATATGAAAAGCACAGCGTTTGATATGGCTATGGTGGCATACAGACAAAATGATATGGAGAGCGCATTTCGTCAGTTTCTGTCGCTGGCAGAGGCGCAAGATGCAGATGCAATGAATATGGTAGCAAATATGTTTGAAAGAGGCCAGGGCACATACAGAGATCCCGGGCGAGCAGTGTTTTGGTGGAAGAAAGCGGTGGAGCTTGGAAATGTGGATGCACTTGCCGATTACGGACAGTATCTGGTCGCTACCTTTTTTGCTGGCAAGGAGCAGAAGCTTGGTGCAGGGTATCTGGTTACTGCGACGGAGCGTGGCAACAACAGGGCAGGAGAGAGCCTTGTGGAGTTTGCCCTTAAAAATAACGATGCCGGAGTCAAAGTATACAGGACAGCAGCCGAGTACTGCGACAGGGCTATTGCCTCTGCGACAGATTCTTATCTGCGTACACAGTATGTGCAGAAAAAGGGTATGCTTAAATATAAGCTCAGACAGCACAGGATTGGAAACAATTATGTATATCTGGCAGCGGTATTTTCGACAATAGGAGCAGTATTGCTCATGATAGCATCAGTGGATTTGTTTCTTGAGCTGCATATGGAGTTTCGTGATATGTTTAAGCTGTTTTCGTATAGTAAAATGATACCGTGGGAGGCAGATATAGCGATGTTATTTGGTGCGATGCTTTTATTTACGTTCGGCAAGGTAACAAATAAGCTTCATGTGGCGAGCTTTTTGCAGCTTCTTGCATCTGTATTTGCAGTGGCAGTTGTTGCCATGCACTTTATCTGTGTGATAAATGATGGCAGGGTGTGGTATGACAAGCTGCTGTGGTATGTGGTGCTTGTTGTCATTCCGCTTATGCTTGGAAAGCTGTTGGGTGAGATTCTGAGAAAGATTATCGGTATACAGTAATAGTTTCGAGATGACTTAAGCGATGTAAGACATTTAATGTGTAAAATAATATTTCGATATGTAACCGGAGGAGAATGAGCATGACTCTGCAACAATTAAAATACGTGGTGACAGTGGCAGAATGCGGCAATATAACAGAGGCTGCAAAGCAGCTTTTTGTCTCGCAGCCCACTGTGACCAGCGCTATACATGACCTGGAAAAAGAGATGCAGATAGTTATTTTCATCAGGACAAACAAGGGAGTGATACTATCAGAAGATGGTGAGAGATTTCTCGGTCATGCCAGACAGGTGCTCGAGCAGGTAGATCTCATAGAGGGAATCTACAAGGATGATGTGGTGAGTAAGCCGCACTTTGCGGTATCGTGTCAGCACTATTCCTTTGCGGTGAATGCATTTGTGGATGTAATCAGAGAGTTTGATGCATATCAGTATGATTTTACCATCAGGGAGGAGCAGACTCACGAAATTATTGAGGATGTCACGAATTTAAAGAGTGAGCTGGGAGTCATATATCTAAGCTCCAAGAATACGGAGGTGCTTTCAAAGATGCTAAAGCGTAATGAACTGGAGTTCACAGAGCTTTTTACAGCCACACCGCATGTATTCATATGTGACAGTCACCCGCTTGCTTCAAAAAAGAGCATCACGATGGATGATCTGCAGGACTATCCGTACCTGACGTATGAGCAGGGAGAGTACAATTCACAGTATTTTTCGGAGGAGTTTGTCAGCACTCTTGACAGCAGAAAGAATATCAGAGTCAGAGACAGAGCTACACTTTTTAATCTGATAATTGGCTTAAATGGCTACACAGTGTGCTCAGGAGTGATTTCCGCTGAGTTGAATGGAAGGAATATTATATCAAAGCCACTTGATGTGGAGGAGTATATGAGGATAGGCATTATCAGCAGAAAGGGTGTGGTACTCTCGCGATATGCAAGGGAGTATATCGAGGCATTGAAGGCGCACTGTATGTGACGTTACAATAATATAATATGATTAAAGGGTCAAAAGATATCATCGATGCATACTTGCATGCAATTCGATGTATACCATAGTGCCCCACACTATATATAAGGTCTAAATATATACAAATATTTGGTACAAGGAGCATAGCATGTACGATAGTATAATAATAGGAACAGGTCCTGCCGGACTGTCGGCAGCCCTGAATTTAAAAACATATAAAAAGGATTTTATCTGGTTTGGTTCGAAGAACCTAAGCGAAAAGGTGCAAAAGGCAGAGAAAATCACAAACTATCCCGGATTTTCACAGATAAGCGGACAGGAGCTGTTTGAACGCTTTGACGCTCATAGGAGAGCTGCGGGAATTGATATAACAGAAAAGACTGTGACCAATATCATGCCTGCAGGAAACGGCTTTATGGTGCTTGCAGACAATGAGATGTATGAGGCAAGGACTCTCATACTTTGCATGGGTGTAATGTCTGCAAAGCAGCTGGACAGGGAGGATGAGCTGCTTGGAAAGAGGCTCAGCTACTGTGCCACCTGTGATGGTATGTTTTACAAGGATAAAAGGATAGCTGTCATATGCAATGACAAAAAGTATGAGCATGAGGTAAAATATCTTGCGGATCTTGCAGCAGAGGTATTGTATTTCCCAACCTATAATGACAGCGAAATAGAGCTTCCAAATGTAAAGATATCAAAGGATGCACCTATAGCATTAATCGGAGACTCATTTGTGGAAGGAATTACGCTTCGAAGCGGAAAGACTGAGAGCGTAGACGGAGTATTCTGCCTCAGGAACGCCATCGCACCATCAAAGCTTATGCCCCAGCTTGAAATAGAAAACGGACATATATTGGTGGATAGAGCCCAACAGACAAATGTGGCAGGCTGTTTTGCAGCAGGAGACTGCACAGGCAGGCCATACCAGTACACGAAGGCTGTCGGAGAAGGAAATGTGGCAGCACATTCGTGTATACAATATCTTAGTAAATCAGAAAAATAATATGGCGATGGCATAGAGGTCGGTTAAAGCATGTTAAAGGCAATTACAGCCACTTACCATTGAGAAGATATTGATTTCTCTCAGCTCCGACTGAGACAAATTGTATTTCGTGTCTTAGCATGTCCTCAAGGAAGTTTATGTAGCGCTTAGCATTTACAGGCAGCTCATCATATGACCTGCAATTTGATATATCGGTTTTCCACCCCGGCAGCATTTTGACTACCGGGGTATATTTTTCGAGATTTTCGGTAGGGTCAAAGACGTTTGTTACAGCATTTTTATACTGATATCCTGTGATAACAGGAATCTGATCCATGATGCTCAGGACATCCAGCTTGGTCAGTGCGATTTTGTCAGCATGCTGGCATTTTAGACCATAGCGGCTTGCAACGGCATCAAACGGACCCACACGACGGGGTCTTCCAGTGGCAGCACCATATTCGCCCCCATACTTGCGGACCATTTCAGTCCATTCACCGTTCATAGCTTTTTCTGCGACAAATGGTCCGGCTCCGACACAGGTAGAGTATGCCTTTAGTACACCGACCACATGATCTAATGAGGCACCGGGGATACCGGCACCTATAGGACCGTAAGCTGAGATGGTGGAGGAGCTTGAAGTATATGGGAAAATACCATAGTCTATATCCCTCATTGCACCAAGCTGTGCTTCAAGTACAACACGTTTTCCCTTTGATAGTGCATCCTCAAGGAATGCACCGGTATCTGTGATATAAGGTGCATATTTTGCAGCCTTCTGCCTGCACCATGACAAAAGAGCTGACAGAGACATAGGCTCCTGATGATAGCAGCCTGCAAGCTCAAGGTTTTTAGCTTCTAGCATGGTCTTAAGTCTGGCCTGTACATTTTCTTCGTCTAAGTGGAGTAAATCACCGAGACGGATTGTTTTTTTACGGTATTTATCGCTGTATGCATAGGCAATACCGCGTTTGGTAGAGCCGAAGGCTGCTCCGGACTTTGAAAGGCGCTCTTCCTCAAGCTCATCCTGTATTTTATGCCACGGCATTGAAATTGTGGCTCTTGTTGATAATTTCAGGTTTTTTGGTGAAACAGATACATCTTGTGTTCTGATCTGTGCAATTTCATTGGACAGATGGTTTAGGTCAATAACCATTCCGTCACCGAGCACACATACTACATCTGGGTGAAGTATTCCGGATGGAAGCAGATTTAAGACAAATTTTCCCTGTTTATTAACTACTGTGTGTCCGGCATTGTTACCACCCTGATAGCGGACTACGATATCCGCATGTTCTGCGAGAAGGTCGATGACACGACCCTTTCCCTCGTCTCCCCAGTTTATTCCTGTAACTGCTGTAAGCATGATGAATGCCTCCTTGTTTTTTGAGTTTAATATTTGTATGTTGGTGCAGAGCTTGTACTGTACGAAATTTGAATGGCATAAACAAGTCTGCTTATAATGTGTATGATTCTGTTATGTGCAATACCTAAACGTCTTATCAGTTAGTATTCTTGCAAAGATGAGTCCGAGCGGCAGTGCAATGATAATCATGATTGCTGATGCAAACCATGAAACAGCATCCGAAAGTGCCATTATGCCGAAATTGTATATAGCACGATACAGATAAAGTCCCGGAACCATTATGACTATGGATGGAACAGTAAGGGATATTCTCGGATATCCGTTGTTTTCCTTGATAAATGATGCGAGAAGCCCTGCTGTGAGAGCTCCGGCAAATGCGGCAGCAGGAGCCGGCATACCTGTCAGGTCTACCAGCTCAAGCCGCAGTGAATTTGCTATGGCACCGATAAGTGCGGCTGTTGCAGCCATGGGAGCTGGACTGTTGAACATGATTGAGAATCCAAACACACCGAAGAAGCTCATTATAAGCCTCAGGATTAGATGTAGTACGGGGGTCAGATTCAAGTCTTCAAAGTCCATAGGCTGCAGTCGCAGAAGCAGTGCCATAATCCATGCAAACATCGTGGCTACCATGACTATTATTATTGCATAGGCAAGGCGTTCAAGACCGGAGCGTAGATCCAGCTTTGCCAGGTCGATTCCGCTTGTGATAAACGGAAATCCGGGTATGATAAAGAGCATAGAACAGATGTATCCGGCTTCGTGAATTGATGGTACATTGAAAGCCATCTCTGCAATTTTTAAAAATGCCGCATATATGAAGCATGAGGCAGAAATTGATACCGCTATATTTAGGAACAAAGTAAAATGATGTTTTATAAGCTTTGTACGTATGAGATTTCCGATGCCGGCTGCTACAAATGCCAGTATCATTTCAATAGGGCCTCCTCCAAGCAAAAATGTGAAGGCACAGCATGCTATAGCTGCTGCAAGTCCAAGCCTTGCAGGGGAGTAAATGGCATGAATCTGTTCAATCTCATCAAGTCGCCGGTGAATTTCTTCGCCGGTCAGATGAGCTTCCTCGTTAGGAAAATTGTCGACAAACTGCTCCATGCGATAGAGCTTTGATGTGTTTACACCTGTGTTTGCTATGCTGAGTGACTGTGATATACAGTCATTTCCGTCAAAGCAGTTAAACTCGATTGACATAAGTCCGACATCCACTGTACATGTGACACCAAGCTCCTTTGAGTGCCGGTTCATGGAGGTTCTCACACGCCAGGCTCCTGTGCCGCAGGAGAGCATGATGAGTCCGACACGTCCGATTACAGAGGCTTTTTCAATCAGTCCTGCCTTATCTATGAGTATATTTCCATCCTGTCTGGCATAATCATGCCAGGGGATTTCCATATGATTTTTTTCCATGATATCTGTGTAGCTGTTATCTGCCATAAATTATCGCCTCGGCCTTTTGTACATGTTTTTCAAGATTTTTTAGGAAGTGAGAGCTTCGCAGGAAAATACCAATTTCATCATACCGCTTGTCATTTTCCACAAGAGAATCCTGACCGTAAAAAACATATGCCATAGGAAGTTCCTTTTCAATCTGTATCATCAGATCCCATACAGCAGAGTAAGCCTCAGCCTCAGTCTCCTTGAGTTTTACGGTATCGGGAAGCTCTCGTATCAAGAGTATTCCGTCATGCTTTACAATGACCTGCTGCGTGGGAGTCATATGCTCGGAATCATATGTGTGACTGTAGCGGTAAGCCTGTGCATAGTAGATATCCTTTTTGTCTGGCATATCATTGTATATCTCATGAAAATGTATATAGTTCTTGTCATGAGATATGTGTTTATATTCGGGCAGCGGATTTCCGTGTTCATCGGTCATGATTATCGGATTTTGGTGTCCGTCGGCATTGAACCTGTACGGTATGATATATGAATTGCGCAGCAAATCAAATACGGTGTTGTTGCACAGACACATAAGCAGTGCGGAAAGATCGCGGTTGGTATATGCATTGAAGAGAGCTTTAGCAAATTTTTCTGCCGGAAGTGATACATCAAATTCATCGTTGTAAACCAGATTTTCATTGAAGGTTTCCATAAGCCTGTCACACGCCCATGGATCGTTTAGTATCTTCTGAAACAGCATTTCTGTATGGTCTTCTCTTGGAAACATTGTCTTTTCACTCATTTGAAACACGTCCTTTTCTTATATATATAATCAATATTTCTCTTTTGAGCATTTATGATTATACAATTATGATTATAATAAGTAAAAAGTATAATTGATATAATTGAAATATCATATTATTATATCATTAGTATCT
>SKEF01002755.1_pt1 | contig 12964 bp, 10 predicted proteins | sample 4826691 | NCBI WGS metagenome assembly SKEF01 (sample SAMN11008816, study PRJNA524170) | human gut metagenome | biome: Human fecal sample; material: Feces; isolation source: fecal sample from pouch patient p23, p27 | host: Homo sapiens | place: Israel: Tel-Aviv | collected 2016-08-24
AAATTACAGATATTAAATCCAGAAAAATATTAATTCTAATATTATATAAAACAATTTATTATAAGCAAAATAAGAGAAGGAGAAACAAATGATATTCCACGCATTTTTAATAAAATACGCAGAAATCGCCATCAAGGGCAAGAACAGATACATCTTCGAAGATGCCCTTGTAAAGCAGATGAACATCGCCCTTTCCAAAGTAGAAGGTGAGTTTGAAGTAAAGAAAGAACAGGGAAGAATCTATGTATTCTGCCCGGAGCAGTATGACTATGATGAAACTGTAGAAGCCTTGCAGCATGTATTCGGTATTGTTGGAATCTGCCCTGTAGTGATCTACGAAGATCAGGGATTCGAGCAGATGGCAAAGGACGTAGTTTCCTACATGAAGAACTGCCATCCGAACTACGACGGAAGTTTCAAAGTATATACAAGAAGAGCAAAGAAATCTTATCCGATCACATCCATGGAAGTTAGTGCAGAACTCGGCGGTCGTATCCTGGATGAGTTTCCGGATGCAAGCGTAGATGTACATGAACCGGACCTGACTCTTTCCGTAGAAATCCGAGACAAGATCTATGTATATTCCCAGACCATCAAAGGCGCAGGCGGAATGCCAATCGGCACAAACGGAAAAGCTATGCTTCTCCTTTCTGGCGGAATCGACAGCCCGGTAGCAGGTTACATGATCGCAAAACGTGGTGTTAAGATTGACGCTGTATATTTCCACGCTCCGCCATACACAAGCGAAAGAGCAAAACAGAAAGTTGTAGACTTGGCAAAACAGGTAGCAAAATACAGTGGACCGATTCGCCTCCATGTGGTAAACTTCACAGATATCCAGCTCTATATTTACGACCAGTGTCCGCACGATGAGCTGACTATCATTATGCGTCGTTACATGATGCGTATTGCAGAGCATTTCGCAAAAGAAAGCAGATGTCTCGGTCTGATCACTGGAGAAAGCATCGGTCAGGTTGCCAGCCAGACCCTGCAGAGCCTTGCAGCAACAAACGAAGTCTGCACACTCCCTGTATACCGTCCGGTTATCGGATTCGACAAACAGGAAATCGTAGAAAGATCCTGGGAAATCGGAACCTATGAAACATCCATTCAGCCATTCGAAGACTGTTGTACTATTTTCGTGGCAAAACATCCGGTTACCAAACCAAACCTGAATGTAATCCACCGTTCTGAAACTAAACTGGAAGAAAAGATTGACGAACTGATGAAGACAGCGTTGGAGACAGTTGAGATTATTGAAGTAGAATAATGCATGTGAAATTGAGTCACTATTTATAATTATTCTAAACGAAAAGTTTAATTTTGGAAATACAGTTTAATGAAAAAGTGTTAAGTAAAAATATATAAAGTGTAATACGAAAGAAGACCTTGTTGGCTTTTTCTCTAAATTTAGAGAGAAATTTCGACAGGGTCTTTTTGATTTCTTTGAAAACTTTTCTATCAATGAGAAATATAGAAGAATTGAATAGGTAAAAAGAAGTTTAATATGATGACAGACAGTTGGTGAATATATGTTTCTTAAAATTGAAAAATTCAATTTTAGATTGAAATAGATTAATGCTAATGATACAATAAAAAGGAGTAAAGAGATAGTTGTAATGATACGAAAGGAATTAATAATGGGAATCAGATACAACAAATTATGGAAGAAATTAATAGATAAAGATATGATGAAAATTGATCTTAGAGATCAGGCAGGAATTACCACAAATGCATTAGCAAAATTGGGAAAGAATGAACATGTAAGTACACAAGTTTTAGAAAAAATATGTAATGTATTGCATTGCGAGATACAGGATGTTATGGAATTTGTTCCAGATGAGGAAAGGAAAGAAAAAAAGTATGGCAAAGAAGAAAACTGTTGAAAAAGCGTTAAACATAGAGAATATTTTATTTAATTGCAGAGATTATTTACGCGCGGCACGTAATTCAGGTTCATTTTTTGAAAAAAGAGATATGATGCTTACTCTTGTATTTTTGAGATTTATTGGGGAAAAGTATGAGGATGGAATTGAAAATTTAAAGAAAACGCTTATTGAACAAGGATTAGATCCGGAAGACGAAAATATTAAAACTGCATTTTTTGATGATGCTACTTTTGCAGATGGTACATATAATCTGCCTATGGAGGCAAGATGGTCAACGATTATTAATACTCCAGCTCCAGGATTAAATGTTGCTCTTGATACAGCATTACAAAGACTCGAGGAAGAAGATCCTCAGTTAAAAGGGTGTTTTATAAAAGGTACATTTACAGCACGTAATTTAGCTGCCAATGATATAAAGAAAATTGTTGATGAAGTAAATAAAATAAGTCATAAGACATTTGGAGAAGAAAAAGACTTGATTGGTCGTGTATATGAATATTTTCTTAAAGAATTTGCAGTAAATGCTACAAAAGAGGAAGGAGAATTTTATACACCTCATGATGTTGTACAGCTTATTGCAACTATGATAGAACCATATGATGGTACGTTGTATGATCCATGTTGTGGTTCAGGAGGAATGTTTATTCAGAGTGCTGAATTGGTGAAATCAAAGCAGGGGAATTTGAATGGTATTAATGTATATGGACAGGAAAAAGAACCGGCAACCTATCGTCTTGCAAAGATGAATTTAGCTTTGCGTGGAATTAGCCACAATCTCGGAAATGAGGCGGATTCATCATTTACACATGATTTGCATAAGGGGTTGTATTTTAACTATATTATGGCGAATCCACCTTTCAATCTTAAGGGGTGGTATAATGAAAATCTGGAAAAAGATGCTCGTTGGTCAGATTATGCAATACCACCAGAAAGTAATGCAAACTATGCATGGGTTTTGCATATACTTTCACATCTAAAGTTGTCTGATGGAGTTGCAGGATTTCTTTTGGCTAATGGAGCTCTAAATGATAGTGATACATTGGAAATTCGTAAAAAATTAATTCAGAAAGATAAGGTTGAGTCTATTATTGTCCTCCCCCGAGAGTTGTTTATAACTACAGATATAAGTGTGACTTTATGGATTTTAAATCAAAATAAAAAAGGTGGCAATTATCATAATAGAAAGCTTCGCAATCGTGAACATGAATTTTTGTTTATGGATTTGCGTCAGTGGACAGAAAATCCTGTTAGGGGAGAAAGTAAAAAGAAAGTGCAATTAGTTACTAAGCAAATTGAAAAGGCATCAGATATTTATCATACATGGCAATGTGATGGAACTGACGGAAAAAATTATGAGATACCCGAACTTTATCGTAGTGTGAGTATTGAAGAAATTGAGAGAAAAGGGTGGACTCTCACACCGAGCAAATACATTGAATTTGTCGATCACGATTTAGATATTAATTATGAAAAAGAAATGGCTCGGATTCAATCTGAAATGAAAGAAATAATGGAACAAGAAAAGAAATCACAGTTGATGTTGAAAGATGCTTTTAGGGAGATTGGATATGGGATTGACTAATATTAGATTAGGTGATTATATTGAACGTTCTACAAAAAACAATAAAGATTTGAAATATGGGAGTGATTTAATTGCAGGTGTAAGTAGTCAGGGTGTTTTTACAATTCCTAAAGGGAATATAGATGGAGTAAATTTGAAACCATATAAAATAGTTGAAAATGGGGCTTTTGTATATAACCCAACTCGACTTGAATTGGGTTCGATTGCATATCGAACAGAGGGATTATGTATAGTGTCTCATTTATACATGATTTTTTATCTAACAGATAAGGGGAAAAAAATAATTAATCCAATATGGTTATATATATATTTTCGACGTGCGGAGTTTTGCAGGGAGGTGACATTTAGAAATTTTGGAAGCCAAAGACCAGAATTTAACTTTAATGATATATGTGATATCGTTATTCCTCTTCCGGACATCGAAATACAGAAAAAATATGTAAATGTTTACAATGCGATGCTTAAAAACCAAAAAAATTATGAGAATGGGTTGGAGGACTTAAAGCTGGTATGTGATGCGTATATTGATAAATTGAAACATTTAAAGGAAAAAGTGCCTATTGGGGAATTTGTGGTTCAAATTGATAACAGAAACAAAGAAAAATTGTCGTATAGTTTTAAGGGACTTAGTATGGATAATTATTTTATTGATTCTATTGCAGACTCTAATGGCTTGAATTTTTCTAATTATAAAATTGTTGAACCAAGTGAATATGGTGCAGTTTTAATGAAAGTTGGACGAGATGGAAGGTTAACAATCGCAAGGAATGATTCTAAAGAAAGTTATCTGATATCACCTGCATATTATACTTTCAAAACAGTAGGAATAGATTCAGATTATTTTATGGCGAATGTAAATCGTTTAGAATTTGAAAGGAGAGGATGGTTTTCTTGTGATACAAGTGCAAGAGGAAGTTTATCTTGGGGAGAATTTTTGGATTTGCCTATTCCAAATGCAAGTAAAAAAGAACAAAGTATTATAGCTGAGTTACATAAAGTATTTATATTAAGGACAGAAATCAATGAAAAACTTAAAGCACAGATAAAAGATATATGTCCAATTCTTATTAAGGGTTCTATAGAAGAGGCGAAAAAAACAAAGGAGGCATAGCCTATGTCCGGATTAAAAGAATACAATGGTTGCTATTGTGAATCAGAATATGAATATGCTTTTATTGGTTTTTTAGAGGCAGAAGGGTGGGAGTATTCTTCTGGCAATAATATTTCTCGTGTAACAAAAAGAGATATATTGATTGCTAATGATTTCAAAAAGTTTGTGGCAGATACTAATTTGGACTTGACAGAAGACGAGGTGACGCAGATTTATGATAGTGTCCGTCTTGTGGGAGCTGAAACTGATTTTGCGACGTTACATAAAGTATACAATTGGATGGTGAATGGTATTCAGTTTACACCGCAGGATGGTATTGCAAGGATGATACCTCTCATTAATTTTGAAAAAGATATTGATAAAAATATCTTCCGTGTAGTAAACCAGTTTATAGTGGAATACACAAATAATGGTCAAAAAGTAAATCGAAGACCCGATGTAATTTTGTTTGTAAATGGTATGCCTTTATGCATTGTAGAGTTAAAGAATCCTGCTGATGCCAATGCGACAATTTATGATGCTTGGGAGCAAATTAATATTCGCTATTGGCGAGACATTCCACATTTGTTGCATTATTGTCCTTTGGCCTGTATTTCTGATGGCGTTAAAACAAGACTTGGAACAGTTCGTACTCCCTATGAGCATTTTTATGCTTGGAGACGTGTTAATGATGGAGATATTGTATCTACGTTGCCTTTTGCTGAAACAGAAACTATGATTAAAGGAGTATATTCGCCTGAACGCTTCTTGGAGATTTTTAGAGATTATATCTATTTTCAAGATAGTATTTATGACAGTGATGAAGTGGAGATTGTGTGTCGTTACCCACAGTTTTTTGCCACAAAACTTTTAAAACAAAGTATTGTAAATTCTATTGTAACAAAGAGTGGTAAGGAGGAACTTATTTTGGTGCAACTGGATGTGGAAAGACTTATACTATGGCTTTTCTTGCTCGTCAGTTATCTCTTCGCTGTACAGATATTCCAGAAATTGGTTCTCCAACGATTATATTGATTGTTGATAGAGATGAATTACAAAAGCAAGGTTCAAAACTTTTTACCAAGAGTACAGAATTCCTTAATATTGGAGAAGTATCTGTTGTTAAGAACCGAACACAGTTAAGACAGGAACTTGGAACGAGACAAAGTGGTGGATTTTATATTTGCACTATTCAGAAGTTTTGTGATAGAGAAGATGATAAAATTGGTCTTATCAATGCTAGACAGAATATTATATGTTTTTCAGATGAAGCGCATAGAACTCAGCTTGAACATTCTAAGAAAATTCAGTTTAGCAAAGATGCAGACGCAAATATGAAAGCGATGGTTTCGAAGCCATATGCAAAGGTTTTGAAAGAAGCGTTTCCGCAAGCTACTTTTGTTGGTTTTACTGGAACACCTATTGCAGAAACTTATCAGACTTTTGGTGATGAAATTGATAGGTATACAATGGATCAGGCGGTTGCAGATGGACTTACTGTTTCTATTAAGTATCATCCTCGAATTACAAAGGTATTGCTTGATAAGAAAAAGGTAAAAGAAATTGAAAATTATTATAAAAAATGTGCTGATGATGGTGCAACTTATGAAGATATCGAGGCGAGTAAAAAAGCTATGAGTTCTATGGAAGTAATTCTTGAAGAGCCATCGAGACTTGAGCGGCTTGCTAAAGATATTCATGATCATTATGTCTCAGCTTGTGCAGGTGATCCGGATAGGATACAGAAAGCGATGGTAGTGTGTTCCAATAGAAAAATTGCATATGCATTATTAAAGAAGTTTAACCATCAGTATCCTGAGTGGTTTGAAGAAAAGAAAGTACCAGACGATGTCTATGTAACGAAGGAAGAGCGGAAAGAATTAAAACCAATACCATTTATAGCAATGGTATCTAGCGTTGGTAGTAATGATGAAGAAGAAATGTATAATTATCTTGGTGGTGTCAAGAATAGTAGGCGTTCTGAAGAATTAGATATTGCATTTAAACAGGAAAAGTCAAATTTTCGTATTGCTATTGTAGTAGACATGTGGATTACAGGATTTGATGTCCCTTGTCTCACATATTTATATAATGATAAACCGCTAAAAAAACATTTATTAATACAAACGATAAGTCGTGTAAACAGAAAATATCCGGGAAAAGAATTCGGTATGATAATTGATTATATTGGAATTCGTGATAATATGCGTGAAGCAATGAAAGTATATGGTGGAGATACGTCTGTTGCCCCGACTTCTGATGATGTTGAACAAGCTACATCAGCTTTTAGGGAAGAAATTGAAGTGTTGAAAAATATGTTTATAGGATATGATTTAACACCGTTTCTAAATCAAGAATGTGATCCAATTGATCGATACAAACTTCTTGCAAAAGCAGCAGAATATGTGTTTGCATCAACACAAGAATTACAGTCTGTGGGAAAAAGAGGGTTACAGACAGTTTCATTTAAAACATATTTTTTAAATACAGTGAAACGTATGAGGATAGCTTTTGATATATGCCAACCTTCGGGGTATCTTGGAGAAGAAGAATCTGCATTGGCTCAATGCTTCATGGCGATAGCAGGATTTGTTCGTAAAATGAGTGGGACAAGTGAAGTAGATACAGAAACCATGAACCGTGCTGTTTCAAAGATGGTTGAAGAAGCATTAAAATATAATCAGGTGGAGAGTGTTCTTGAAAGTGGTGAGGAAGAGGATATTTTTTCACCGGAATACTTTGAAAAATTATCTGATGTTAAAATGCCAGCAACCAAGCTGGAACTTCTTGTTAAAATACTTCATAAACAGATTAAGGAATACGGAAAAGTAAATCAATTAGCTGCGAAATCATTTCAGGAAATGTTAGAAAAAACTATTGCGGAATATCATGAAAGACGAAAACATCTGTCTGCGGAAGAAGCTGGAGAGACACAGGAGCAGGCATCAGAAGATATTATTAAAATTGCAACGGAACAGGCTTTGGCTATTCTTCGTCAGATGAATGAGAATAGAGAAAGTTTTCGCAAAGTCGGTTTAACATTTGAAGAAAAAGCATTTTATGATATATTAGTTTCATTGCGTACTCGATACAACTTTGAGTATGGTACAGATAAAGAAATTGATGGTGTTGCAATTAATAATGAGTGCAAAAATTTAGCGAAAAAGGTAAAGGAAATTATTGATACAAAGTCTTCATTTGCTGATTGGCTTAATAATCAAAATGTAAGAAACCAGTTAAAACTGGAAATAAAGATTTGCCTAGTGAAAAACGGTTATCCTCCGCAGTATAGCCCGGAGGTATTTAATAAAGTTATGGAGCAGGTAGAGAATTTTGAAGAATATTCAGGAGCAAAAGATATAAGAAAAGAAAGAAAGGGTTCTGAGAAGACTTATCAATATGGGGTAGACAGTAACATATCGATGGTGGCAGAGAAAGCGGTACCTTATGGCAAATCATAAATAATCAACGAGGAGATATTGAATATGAAGTATGTTTTTTTCTATGATGAAACAGAACATAGTAGAAAAATTAATTATCAGACCGTTACTGCAGAAAATTATTGTGACAATTTCATAACTGGAATTGTTGGATGGAAAGCAGAAGAGAATGAATACATTTCTGACAGATACCTTGCTTTTGAAAAGAAATATGATTATAGAAAAAACATGGGGAATTAAAAAGTCAGACGATGAAAACAAAAGATTTTAGGCTTGGCTTTGCATCGCTTAATACTCGTACTATCGAATTTTATGAAGATCTAATATCATTGTATGATGAGAAAATTATCATATATTTCTCTGTATTTAGTAAAATCGAATATATTATTAGTCAGTTGTTTATAAATTATCACAATTCTATTGTTGTGAATGTTGATTATATGAAGTACTCAATTATTAAAGCTATAAATGTATATAGACCACGAAAATTAATAGAAGCAATTTTTAAAGAACCACAATTATTCATTAATGAGTTACGTTCCTTTTTGGAAGATAGAATTATTAAAAATCAAGCTAATAATATTTTAAAAGAGCATGAGACTAGAGCATTTCAAGAAATATTAATATTGCTTGATAATACAGAAGTACTTAAAACATTAAATTGGTCATATTTTGCGCCATTTGATGGATTTAAAAAGTTATTGACAGAGATGAATATTATTGAATATAAGTTGATAATTGATCGAGAAGGGGAAGAAGCACATACGTTAAATTCCGCGATAGGTGTAGGACTTGAAAATGTTACTGAAGAAGATTCTAAGAATTATGTAGGAATTAGAATGGCTGATATGCTTGCGGGACTAATATCTCGTTTAATGCAATCGTTAAAAGCATCATTAACTGGAGATTATAAGGATGGAAAAGTGAAGAAGACTCTTTTAGATTCTGGATGGTTTGCATTAAATCAACGCCAGCTTGATTTATATAGGAAATTGTATAGAGTAATTTGTATAAATAATGATTGTTGGTATAAATCTTATGCAGGAATTTATTCAGATGATTTGATTGCATTTGTCGGACTTCTTCAATTTATGAATAACTTTGAAGATGTAAATAGTATCAGAAATAATAATTTAGCAATGCAACCCGAGTATTATAATGCTTTTGTTTGTGAGAGATTGAGTAAGCACTATAGAATGCTAGGAAGCAGCCATTAAAAATATTTTTAGTACAATGGAAGGTAAAACAATGGATGGAAAAATATTTTCATATAATGAGGATATAGATAAAACAGCGTATATGAATTGGAGAACTAAACAGAATCAACCAATTCATGATATGATGATTCTTGCAGATGGATATATGAAAGCGGCAATAATACTTGCACAGGATTGTTTACAGAATAATGTAGATAAAAAAGCAGATGTTGTAGTATTTCCAATGTTATTTTCGGCAAATCATGCAATAGAGCTGTATCTGAAATCAATAAATTGGTCTTTGAATATGTTACTTAATATGAAAGAAACATTTTGTGGAGGACACGATATTAGACAGATATGGAATACAGTAAAGAAACGTATGATAAGTTTTGAAACAGATAAAGAGCAACGAGAACAGTTTAAAGAAATGACGGAAGATTTGGAAAATTATATTTCTGAATTATATGACAAAATTGATAAAGATCATAATGCTAATACAAAAATGAAAAATATGGACTTTTCACGTTATCCTTTTAATACTAATGATAAATATCATTTTTATATTGAAAATTGTGGGAACGAAGTTGTGGATTTAGAGAGATTTGTAAAGGTTTTCAAAAAAATAGATTACAATTTGAGTTGTGTTGCAGGATATTATGAAGACATGGCAATGTTTGTTCCGGATTATGATTAAGAGATATAGACAGTAACATATCAATGGTGGCAGAAAAATCGGTACCTTATGGCAAATCATAAACAATCAGCAAGGAGGTGCTGAATATATCAAATGACTAATGTATGTATACAGAAAAAAGATTTAAAAGATGGGAAATATTTAAAAAGCAATATTTTATCGGTAAATTATAAACACTATGAAAGAGAAAGAAGTTTTCCTTACTATCGCTTTATGGGAAAACTAGAGTTTGAAACATTGCTTCAAGAAAAAATACTTTATTTTACCAATCCCGAGGAATGGAAAAAGTCTGCAACAGGAGATAAAAATGAGAAGTATTTGGAAGACTGGTATACAGACAGAAAAAATATATTAAAGGCATATCAAATTATAAATGAACATTGTATGGATATTCAGGAACAATACTGTACACAACAATATATTATGTCAGTGTTTAGCAGTTTTATAGGAGCAGCAGCCTTGTTACAGCAGATGAGTTTTTGCTATTGTGTTGCTGATAGATATACAGAAAGCAAAATGATTGATGAATATCATACAAAATATAAAAGAAATATTATAGTACAATTCAAAAATGATTTTTACAAGAAATTAGCAATATTGTCAGATGATAAATTTGTACCTGTTAGTACATATTTATATGCGGATGTAATGCCAATGATTTATGTAAATAACTTTGAAGAGTTTATCGCAAAATATGTATGTAAATGTCGAAGAACTGAAGATATAGCAAAAAACGTTTTTGATTATGGAGCTTTTTTAAAAGAAATAAACTTTCAGTATGAACATGAAACAAGAATCAAATTACATATGCATACCGAGAATAATTGTGATTTACCAAGTTTATCAAAGGATTTTTACATAAAAAATTTTTATAGGAATGATGAAAATGAAATTGTAAATAATGGTATGTTATTTATTCAGAAATGTAAAAAGGCACTGGATAAGAGTTTTGAAGATGTGTCTGATAAAATTAAAATGGTTGGAGGTAAGCAAAATTTTGAGTTGCATTTAAACGAAATTGAGATTAACAAAATCATTGATTGCATTTTATTGCATAAAAATGCAGATGAAAGCGAAAAGAATGCCGTATATAAATTAGCAAATCTTAGAGACATACAAATTAAAGAAGTAGATTTTGATAATTTGTATGTTGAAAATTAAAAAAGTATATGCAAGAAAGGAAGTGACTGAATGGCAATACCAACTAGTATCAAAACACTTTTGTCTGGAGATGTCGTTGAATGGGCGAGGATTGAATTTAAGGAAACATGGGATGCAGCAGCATCTTTAAAATCCATATGTGCATTTGCTAATGATCTTGATAATTGGGGTGGAGGATACATTATTATTGGGGTACAGGAAAACAATGGAAAACCTGTTTATCCGTTGAAAGGAGTTCCGACAGATAAGTTGGATGCATATCAGAAAAATATATTTGGAAAATGCAAACTTCTTAGACCTGCTTATACACCGATAATTGGTGTTGAGACTTACCAGGACAAACAGTTCATTGTTATATGGTGCCCGGGTGGGGATAATAGACCATATTCATCGCCAAAGACAATGGAGAAAAATAATAAAGAGCGCATTCATTACATTCGTAAAGCTTCAAATACTGTAGAGCCATCAGATGATGAGGAAAAGGATTTATTTAATCTGGCAAATAGAGTACCATTTGATGACAGAGTGAATCATCAGGCAGAGCTGGCAGATTTGAATATTACTTTGATTCAGAATTATCTCAAAGAAATAGGAAGTTCACTTTATGAAAAATCAAAAACAGGAGATTTTGCTGAACTATGTAATGATATGAATATTATCAGTGTACTTCCAGAATATGTTAAACCTAAAAATGTGGGATTAATGTTTTTCTGTATGGAGCCGGATAAATTTTTTCCTTGTACCCAGATAGATATTGTACAGTTCCCAGACGGATTGGGTGGTGACAATATTATAGAAAATACATTTAAGGGACCGATTCATCAACAGCTTAGAGAAGCACTGCAGTTTATAAAAAACTCAATCGTAACGAAGAAAATTGTTAAGAGTGCGGATAAAGCAGAATCAGATTGGGTATATAATTATCCATATGCAGCATTGGAAGAAGCGTTGGCAAATGCAGTTTATCACCGTGCATATGATATCAGGGAACCGATAGAAGTAAGGGTTGAACGGGAAATGATTGAAATTGTAAGTTTTCCAGGACCAGATCGTTCGGTTACGCAGGAAGGACTAAAACGATATAGGGTATCAAATCGCAGATATAGAAACAGGCGTATAGGCGAGGTTCTTAAGGAATTGCATTTGACAGAGGGCAGAAATACTGGATTTGGTAAAATTCTTAGAGCTCTTGAAGAGAATGGTTCCCCGAAACCAGAGTTTGAGACAGACGATGCTCATAGCTATTTTATTTCACGATTATTTGTACATGAGGCATTTTTAAAAGAAGATACACTGGAGTGTAAACAAAAAGGAACCAAAAAGGAGCTAAAAAGGAGCCAAAAAAAGGAGCCAAAAAAAGGAGCCGAAAGAAAGCTGGATATATTACAGCGAATGGAAGAAAATCCATCAATAACACAGGTTAAACTCATGGAAGAATTTAATCTTACGAGAAAACAAGTCCAGAAGATTATAAAAGACTTGAGAGAAGATAAATTAGTTGAAAGACAAGGATCAAATAGAAGTGGAACGTGGATTGTGAAGAGATAGTTAGTAAAAATTATTGGGCGAGGATACTTATCAGATTTTATTCGGTATAGAAGCGACGCTTAGAGTATTGGTAGCTACGAGCATATACCAGATAATGGTTAAAAGAAATATGAATTTAATATAATGCCCTGAAAATAAAGGTTGTCAAATATTTTCAGGACAGTTATAATGGATTGGCGACAGAAAATCTGGTGGCACAAAAAAAGAGGAACTGTTTACCAGTTCCTCAATGACTGCGAAAAAATTATTCTGTAACGTATTTGCCTACGATTGCCATAACGGTATCAAGAGCAGCGCCATCAGCGTGGACGTTTAAATCGATTGGTTTGGATAAATCAAGGCTGAAAATACCCATGATAGA
>SKEF01002759.1_pt1 | contig 12946 bp, 16 predicted proteins | sample 4826691 | NCBI WGS metagenome assembly SKEF01 (sample SAMN11008816, study PRJNA524170) | human gut metagenome | biome: Human fecal sample; material: Feces; isolation source: fecal sample from pouch patient p23, p27 | host: Homo sapiens | place: Israel: Tel-Aviv | collected 2016-08-24
CAGGCGCACCATTCCACACGGCTGCCAAAGCCGTACCAGCTCCAATAGGGCGCACCGCCTGTGTTCCCCACCTGAGAGAGCGCCACGGTGACGATCTCGCCGTCGCCTCCGGTAATGCCGTATTGCGTTTGCCTTTCCATGGTGTGGTTTGTCATCTGGTTCCTTGTCATGTTCTTTGGCGTAGGAATCCTTTCTGAAATAGCAAAAGCCAAATAATTTTCTCTTCGGTTGTGTTCGCACGACCGAATCTTTTTTGAAAAAGTGGGCTGACAGCCAACCAATATTCTGTCAAATTCTGATACAATTCCTCTAGATGATACATTTGCACTTAGGACATCTTTTGAAGCAAAGCACATGGGCGAGATCGTCAGTCTGGACGAGGTGACGAAATTTGAAAATCGGGATCGTCATGCCTTTGTCCCCGATTCCAATATGACCAATCCCGCACAGATTTATATTGCCAAGGAAACGCACGAAGAAATCCACGCCGCCCTTGATGCGATCAGCAATCGAGAGCGTGAATACCTGTTGTACCGTTTTGGATTTGAGGACGATATGGAACATCCTTTGACGGAGACAGCGGAACATTTCTTCCTCTCAGAGAGCAGAGCGAAATCCACAGAAAAACTGGCGTTGGATAACGTATGGCTGGAACTGCCGTGGTGGTTTCACTGACGGGAGAGACGGACGCTGCGGCGGGTTTTTATATACCTCTTGCGCCCCCGTTGTCACAGAAAATCTTTCCGCACAGCTACAAGATTTCCTATGCCAACTACACACGAACAGTCGGATTTTGCTCATGGCAAATCTTTTGTTTTGTGTTCCGTTCAGCCCACAAAATCCGCCTGTTCTGCTGCCGCAGAAAAGTGTCTGCCCGACGTGGAACAGCCCCTTTCCAGCGTCAGCGGTCGCAAAGGGTATAACACACTAGACTTTCCAAAGCAAAATCGTGTGCCAACAGGTATGCTTCTCGCCCCTATTGGAAACCCAGAGCCGAGGGATGCGTCTCGCCTACCGGCTCGGTCAGTGCTTCAAAATGCGAAGCATTTTGAGGTCTCCACCGGAGACCCGCACCCCTCTGGACACCCGCATATTTTCCTCGAAAATGGTACCCAAACTGTAAAAATGCAGTTTGACACCATTGCTTAGAAAATACAAAACCGCTGCAACTTCCATCCTGTTCGGGGATGAAAATTGTAGCGGTTTTCTCTTCGTGTGATGCAATTCCTTCACGTTCATTTCTGCATAATGAAATCTTTCATTTTTGAAATGCTCGTATTGCCCACAGTATAATTGTCGTGCACAGTCCCTTTTTCCAGATGCAGAACATGAGCAGCACAGCAGGAAATCAATTCCAGATCATGGGTTATAACCAACACGGTTTTGCCTCGTTCTCTGAGCATCCGTAAAACTTCAGCGACTTGTCTCATGTGTATGTAGTCAAGTCCGCTTGTAGGTTCGTCAAGCAGAATAATCTCCTTGTCTGATGAAAGACCACTTGCAATTGCGACTCGCTGTTTTTGTCCACCCGACAGTGCCATTGGGTGCATTTCGTCACAGGCATCCATATCCAGAACCTTCAATGCTTCTCTCGCTTTTCGATCCCTGCTATCTTCCGGAAGTGTTTCAGGAACACTGAGCAACACCTCTTCAAGAACGCTTTCCGTAAACAGTTGATGATTGACGTCCTGCATAATCATATAGCAGTAACCGAGCATTTTGGATACCGGAATTTTCTTTCCGTTCAGAAGTATACTGCCCTTTGCCTTTTTGTTCAGACCGCATAGTGTTCTTGCAAATGTACTTTTTCCGGCACCGTTGTGACCGATGATCGCAATAATCTCATTCTGCGGCAGCTCAAGCGATGGGATTCTGATGCCGTGAAGCTTGTCAGAGTAGGTAAATTCAATACCCTCAAGCGTGATCACCCGCAGCTTTTTCGCGGTACTGTTTTCGTGCGCAGGCAATACAGGCAATGTGACGGAACGGATACCGAGCAACGAGGTTTCAGATGCGGTGAGACCGATAAACTGTTCAGAAGTAAACTGCCGGGTTATCACTCCATCTTCAAACAGGACGACACGATCTGCAAGCTCGCGCAGGAAAAACAGACGGTGTTCTGCAATGATCACTGTCTTTCCCTGAGACTTCCATAAGGCAAGGGCTTTCCGCAGCTCCTCTATACCGTCCATATCCAGATTGGAGGACGGTTCATCAAGCACAATGATGGACGGATCGGCGACCGCAACCGTGCCGCAGGCGATCTTTTGCTTTTCGCCTCCGGACAGATTAAACATACTTCTGCCAAGAAGCGGTGAGAGTTCCAACAGATCCGATGCCCGCGCAATATCTCTGCGTATAATCTCCGGATCGCGCCCTTGATTTTCTGCTGCAAACGCCAGCTCACTTGTGGTGTCCAAATTGAAAAACTGACTGCGGGGATTTTGGAACACGCTTCCAATCAACCGCGCGGTTTCATAGATGGGCTGCACTGCCACATCTGTGCCGTCGATCAGAACTTCGCCCTGCTTTTCACCTTCAAAATAGTGTGGGATCAGTCCGTTGATCAGACGGCACACTGTAGTTTTTCCACAGCCGGAGCTTCCGGTGAGAACCAGAAACTCACCGCTATGTATTTTTAGATTTAAGTCTTTCACAGCAGGCCGCAAAATCGGTCTGCCCTCCGTGTCACTGACACGATACGCATAGGATACATTTTTTATTTCAATCATAGTCAGTACACCATAAACAGCACCAATGCTGCTGTCAAAAGAATCAGAAGAAGATAATCCTGTACACGCAGTCCTACCTCGCAGATATGACTGCGCTTCACATTGCCGCCAAGTCCTTTGGTCAAGGATGCCTGTGACAGCTCATCCGCAATCCGAACTGTGGACATCATCACCGGAACAAGTTCATATTCCATCCGTTTCATCAGACCCCGCCGGGTTCCGCTGACCTGACGCATCCGCATGGCCTCAGTGATTGCGCTGTTTTCTTCGCTGATGGTCGGGAAGAAACGGAACATGACCGACAGCGGAATCGTGATGGTCTGCGGGACGTGCATGCGTTCCATGGCAGTAATGAATTCGGAGACGGTTGTATACTGCATCATACAATATCCCATGGCCATCGGAGCGAGGAATCGGGAGATCAGCCCGGCAAGGATCACGAGAATCAGGTTGAGAATGCCGTCAGTCAACTGGATGAGCGTACCTTCCATGAGCATCGCAAAAGCATACAGTGCGAAGTACAACGAGGCAAAGCGGACATTTCGCATGAACAGCAAAAGTACAAACGGCAGGATACAGCACCCGAATCTCAGCCAGTATTCCACACCGGAAAGACCGCCGCCGATCATGATCATGCTGATCACGACGATGGCATACAGGGAAGTACGCGGGTCAAGAGGCGCCCGCGTACCGCTTTCTTTGAAGGTTAAAACTGTTGTCTGCATTACGCCATGCCGGCTTTCTTGAAGTGTTTTTTCAGTACCTTTGCGCCCAGCAGACCGCCGAGAATGCCGCCTACAACGCAAAGAGCGATCATAGCAAAGAACATCCAGTCGGGAGTGATGGCATACAGGGTATCGGCAAAGGCGTCACCGTAGCCTGCGCGGATGGATTCAAAGTAAGGCTCACGATAGCCGAAGAACATGGGAAGTGCCATGCCTATCATCCATGTACTGAAAATACCGGAACCAATAACAGAAAGCTTCACACTCTTGTAGCTGCCGCTTTTCATTACAAGATCCGCAATCACACCCGCGATTACAGCAATGATCAGCACCGGCCACGGACGTCCGAGCAACACAGTGAACAGGCCGAGGATAATGCTCATGATCGTGACCATGCCAAAGGTGTGAACCTTGGATAAAAACAGCATAAACGGAATACCGACGACGACTGCACAGATTACCGGCAGAAGAACCATGAGAAGCGGTATGTAGCCGACGAAGCTGGAAACGAAGAAGATGACGATGTAGAGCGCAGTGAACACGCCTACATTGATCAGATCTTTCACGGTGAGTCTATTGTTCATTTTTGATTTCCTCCTGACATTTTATTATGAAAGCCCTGTACGGACGCTCTCTTGGTCACCATGCTGTGATAGAGTCCCTCTGCCGCCATCAGGGCTTCGTGGCGGCCCCGCTCTGCAATGCGCCCATCATTGATAACAAGGATCTGATCCGCACCGGCGATCGTATGCAAGCGGTGGGCAATGACCAGAAGTGTCTTGCCCTGTACCAGCTCACTGATGGCCGCCTGGATCAGTCTCTCATTGTCCGCGTCCACGCTTGCGGTGGCTTCGTCCAGAATGACGATTGGTGCGTCTTTCAGAATGCAGCGTGCAATGGAAATTCTCTGCATCTCGCCACCGGAAAGGGAAGCGCCGCCTTCACCGATGACTGTATTGAAGCCTTCGGGGAGAGCCATAATAAAATCGTAGCATCGTGCTTTCTTTGCAGCTTCGAAAACTTCGTCTTCAGTGGCATCAGTCCGTCCCATGGCGATGTTGTTGTAAACCGTATCCTGAAACAGATAGACCCGCTGGAACACCATGCTGATGTTGTCCATGAGAGAGGCAAGAGGAATTTCACGGGTGTCCTTACCGCGCAGGAGGATGCTTCCGTCTTTTACATCCCAGAAGCGCGGGAGCAGGCTTGCGATGGTGGATTTACCGCCGCCGGACGGGCCGACCAGTGCGGTCATGGTGTTTTTCTGTACGGTGAAGGAAACATCATGCAGGACATCACGCTTTTCATCATAGGCGAAAGTGACGTTTTTGAATTCGATTTCCGGTACGTCAGCGGTTTCGGGAAGCGTATCCGTACCGCTGTCGTCCAGCTCCGCTTCTTCAAATACCGCTTCGATACGGTCGAGGCAGGCACTCATGACCGTCAGTCGGGTTACTTGTGTGTAAAATGCTTTCAGCGGGCCGAATAACTCGAAGGTGAAGAACAGGAAGCCGATCAGCATCACCGCATCCATCGTGCCTCTTTGGTACAGCAGCAGAGCAAGCGTCAGCATCGCAGCGCTGCCAAGTCCGTAAGTCAGATTCACCGCACGCGCCCACGGTGCATGACCTTCTTCAAACGCCAGATTGCGCTCGCAGGATTCCTTAAAACTGTCGGTCAGAGTCTTCGACTTCTCGCCCAGCAGATTGTAGGTCTTGATGATCCCGATGCCTTCGGTGAAATCCAGAACCGATTCGGTCAGCTTTTCACTGGCTTTCTGACGTTCGTCGGAATGCTTCAGCTGACTTGCCTTCATCGCCTCACCGAGTATGTACATGATGATCGTGATGACAAGGCTGGCAAGTCCCATCCACACATTGAAACCGAACATCATGACAACAAAGATCACCGCCGAAAACAGATAGCTCATCAGGTCGCCAAGAACCATCATCAGGTTTTCTTCGATAAACAGCATATCGGTGGAGAGTACCGAGCTGATCTTACCGATGTTGCCCTCTGTGAAATAACCCATGGGCAGTCTGCGCAGATGAGCACCGAGCGCTTTCCGTTTGTCTGCAAAGATCTCAAAGCCTGCGGCGGATTGGAGACGATCAGCGGCGTTCTGCAGAATACTCTGTACGATGATGCACAGAACCAACGCAAGACCGGCAAGCAGACAGGTCGTCCCTGTCACGGTGCCGGCAAGGAAACCGGCAATCAGGAAATATGCCACAACAAAGGGAGCTTTTGCGCAGAGGGATTTCAGAAAGGACATCACCGCTGCCAGACGAATTCGTCCTTTGTAACCGTCCGCCACACGCAGAACACGAAAAATCAGACCAATCATGCTCTCACCTCCCATACAGCACTTTCTTCCGCAGCCTTCCACAGACGGCGGTATTCTTCGGAGTTTTTCAGCAGCTCATCATGTGTTCCCTCTGCCGCAAGATCTCCGCTGTTCAGCACGCAGATTTTATCCGCATTTTTGATGGTATGCAGACGATGCGCAATGACAAGTACCGTTTTTCCGGCTATGACTTCAGAGATCGCGGCGTTCATCTTTTCCTCATTTTCGGGGTCAATGAACGCTGTTGCTTCGTCAAGAACGATTACAGGTGCGTTTTTCAGCAGTGCTCTTGCAAGTGAAATCCGCTGACGTTCACCGCCTGACAGCATTTTGCCGCCGTCGCCCGCCATGGTGTCGATACCTTCGGGGAAACGCGCGAGGAATTCGTCACACTGTGCACGGCGTGCAGCATCAAGCACCTCTTCTCTGGTGGCAGTCGGGCGTCCGATCAGGATATTTTCGTACAGGCTTGTGTTGAACAGGAACTGTTCCTGCGACACATAGGAAATCCGGTCGTTCAGCGCGTCGATCTTCATGTCGCTGATGTCCTGACCGCCAAGCGTGATGCGTCCGCTGTCAAGGTCGTAGAAATGCACCAGCAGCTTTGCAAGTGTGGATTTGCCGCTTCCGCTTTCACCGACCAGTGCGGTCATTTCGCCTTCTTTCAGCGAAAGGTTGATCCCGTGCAGGACTTCCGTTTCCTTGTAGGAGAAGCGCACGTTCTCGAACCGTATGTCATGGCAGTCACCCTCAAATCCCCGTTCCGACTGCTTCAGCGGCGGGTTCTCAATGAGCTTTTCCAGCTCGTCGATCTTGTAATCAAGCTGAGGAATCTTACCGGCAAAGCTCATGGCTTTCAGAATCGGTGTGCCCACAGCGAAGGACATACAGAGAATCAGAATGAAATCCGCCAGCGTGCTCCACCCCATGAGGACGAACCAGCCGCCGACCGGCAGAGCAAACAGTGCCACACAGGGAATGATGCTGGAATACAGCGCCATCCACGGCCAGCAGACCTTATACCACGCCAGTGTGAAATCCCGGTAGGAGGTAATATCGGTCTCGAACCTTGCGTAGCTCTCGCCGTCCCGATTGAAAACCTTGACAACCTCCATGCCGTTGATGTATTCGATGATGGTGTTGTTCATCTTCGCACCGGCGGCGTAATAGGGTTCCATTTTCTCCATGCCTGCCTTGAACATCATCCCCATGGCAAACATACCGATGGGCAGTGCCGCAATACAGAGAAGTGCCAGCTTCCAGTCCACGAAGAACATGGCGAGAATCACAATCACCGGAATGAGCAGATTGGCAATGCCCTCCGGAATCGCGTGTGCCAGCAGGATCTCGATGGTTTCAATATCATCGGTGAACACCTTCTTGATCCGTCCGTTGCCAAGTTCACGGATCGTACCGAGTGGCTGCGCTTCCAGCTTTTTCTGAAGAGAAATACGGATGTTTTTCAGTGTGTTGTATGCGCTGATATGGGAATAGCTGAGTCCCTTTACATACAACAGCGCATTTCCTACCATACAGAGTGCCGTCAGCGCAATGAGGACTGCCACTGTGGTCAGTGACAATTCATTCCCGCTGAGCAGCGGTGTAATGATACAGTAGAGGAAGAAGTACGGAAGCACACTGAAAACGATAGCAATGCAGACGCATAGAACCGCTTTTTTCGTGTAGTTCATATACTCCCCCATGTAGGGTTTGACTTTTTTGAACATATTCTGCTCCTTTCGAATCAGTTAGCTTCCGCTAACTTATGCATGAAGAAAAACGGGAATCGCAGAACGCTGTACTTATTCCTGCGGTTCCCGAAATTCAAAAACCTTATGCCAATCAATAAACTGTGTAGTCAGGTAACAATGAAGCCGAATTTCCTCGTCCGTAAAATCATGAATAAACGGCTCATACATCGTGCTCCAGAAAGAAGTCGTCAGAACATGCAGCTCTCGCAGGGAAATATCCTTTCTTGCAAGCCCTCGATCAGCGGCTGCACGGTAACATTTGTAAGTCTCCTCACAAATTCGTTCCACAAGATCATGCTGAAAGTTTTGATACTGCGACCCTTCAGAGCATTTGATCAGAAGGGTAAATCCGTCTTTCCGCTTAAAAAGAAAATCATGCCACCAATCCAGATAACCTTCCGTCATGGTCCACATATCATAAAGCTGCCTGTCAGACAGCGATGGGTCAGCGTAGTCGATGCTTCTGGCCGAAACGACCTGATCGATATCGTCTATCACACTCTGAACCAACGCCTGAAACAACGCTTCTTTGCCCGAGTAACGCTTATATAACGCTCCTGTCGTAACTCCCGCATTGGCACAGATTCGGCGCAGAGATGCATTCACGAATCCTTTCTCAAGGAACTCAATTTTGGCGCACTCCAATATTTTAGAATCAATAGTTTTGTCAGCTACCGACATAATTCACCTCACAGTTCATTGATAACATAGTTACCGATAATGATGTTATCAATGTATCATAAAATAAACCGCTTGTCAAGACACTTCAAAGAATTGTTGCAATTTTATATAATAACCCGTCTGTTCTGAAATTGAATAAAATCAGAACAGACGGGTTGTGCTTAGTCAAGCGATTTGTATTCCGTTACCGTTTTCAAATACTTTTTTGGATCGCCGTTCAAAACAAGGTCAGCGTATGCAATCGCATCATTGTAAATCAGATAGTCAAGATCTGACCGTTCGTACATATTACGGGCAACCTCGTTCTCCACAGCAATGGTGTCAATGGAAATCATGCTGCCATCGGTGAATTTAAGTTCCACACAAGCAGTATCAAAGTTATATTCACAGGATATAAGGCGTTTCATGGATTTTACCTCCAAAAATGTATTGTTTGGAAGTAATGTAAGCGTGGGTTTTGGGGTGGTATCTTTAAGTTTGGGAACCCCCCGTTTCCCATTTGGCAATGGCTTGCTGTGTGACACCCAGCTTTGAGGCAATTTCAGCCTGACTATAGTGCATGGATTGCCGGGTGCGTTTTAGCTGTTCTGCAAACATTTGTACTCCTTTTGTGTAGTCGGATTCCCCCGGCGGATCAAAAAGAATTATTGAACAGGCACCTCAACCTCAACATACCATTTCCCGATTGTATTACCAGAAATATTGGAAGAACGCTCAAAAAACAGGTAACGTTCCTGGCCGCAGACGGCGATGGTATAGCGGTCACCCTGACCGCCAGCTTTGGCAGCGGCGGCCTGACGGCGGCAGATAACTTTGTCGATTATAAAGTGTCGACCATCCGGCCATTTAATGATCCGCGGACGCATTACGCCATCCGATTGAATAATGCAATCCACATCTATATAAACGCGCTGCCATTGTGTCATGGTGGGTACCTCTTTAAAAGTCAATTTCCTAGAAAATCTCCATGTGCCTCAAACGGAAGTCGTAGCTCGGAGTATCCCTTGCATAAGAGTAATTTGACCTTAAGCACAATCAACTCTACAGGATATCCGAGTGAGCAAGCTATTTGCTGGACGCTGTATCCATCGTGACAAAGCGCGAGGATATCATTATCATTTATTAAGTATTCAGCAGCAAAAAGGCTGGCCTCATATTCAGTTGTGGAGGTGTTGTCTAACGAAAGACTTGTGAAAGATCTCGCATCTGCAGAATAGGGGTGGAGAATACAATGCCCTAATTCATGTGCAAGACACACCTGCTGCATTACTTCATCTTGGTCGAGATTCAGGGTTACATGAAGTTTTCCGTGAAGTTGGATGGCAAATCCCCGAAAGGATTCTTGTATATTACCATAATGCTGTGCATCAACAAGGATACCCTTTGAGTGGGCGAGGGCCATGGGAGAAATATCGCCATATTCTTGCTTGAGAAAAGCAACGGCATCAATAATATACTCAATTGCCATAAGTCACACCCTCCCTTCGGGTTACTATTTGGATACGGCAAAAAGGTATAATTGGAGAGCCTATCTCTATTTTACCAGATGGAGAGTCCAATAGTCTGTACTTCAATTCTCGGAGTCCTTCTTTTCGGACTCGGCTGCGCCACGACAATCGAGATATGCCTGTGTGAGCGCACGGTAGTAGGCATCTTTGGCGGCCTGTGAAAGTTTGCCACCAGCAAAGAGACCGACATTTTTGGCGAATAACTCATTTACTTCTTCTGCACCCTGATCGCCATAGAGTTCTTTGACTTGGTCGAGCTGAGAAATGGGGGCCTCGTTTTGATTGCTTCTCAAAGCGGAAGGAGTCGTATGCAGTGCCTCAGCAATATGCTGTAAGGTAGTATCCCTTGGAGTGCTTTGTCCGGTCTCAATTTTATAGATGCTCACACGAGAAACACCGGATAGCTTTCCGAGTTCTTCTTGTGTGAGTTTTTGGCTTTCCCTAAGTTTTGCAATATTGGTTCCCAATGTGTTGGTCATCGTAAAACCACCTTTCCGAAATTAAAGTTAGCATTTTATGAAAACTTGTTGACTTTAAGATTGCTCGCTGTTATCATAAGTACAAGAAAAGATAACTTATAAATAGAAATGATAACTTACAAGCTAACTATAACACGGCGGCATAGAAAATGCAATACCCTTTTTCGGAAAGGATGAAAAAAAGTGAAGCGGGTTATTATTCATAGCGATATAAACAATTGCTATGCATCAATCGAACGGCAACTAAATCCCTCACTTGTAGGTAAGCCAATTGCGGTTTGTGGTGCTGCAGAAGAACGGCACGGAATAGTTCTTGCAAAAAGTTATGAAGCAAAGGCGTTTGGAGTTCAAACAGGAGAGGCCATTTGGCAGGCAAAGAACAAATGCCACAATTTGATTATTGTGTCGCCACACTATGACAAGTATGTTCAGTATTCGAGACTTGCACATGAAATTTATAAGAAATATACGCCTCTGATTGAGCCGTATGGACTGGATGAGTGCTGGCTTGATGTTTCAGGCAGTGTGGAACTGTTTGGGTCAGGTGAAGAAATTGCAGCAGAAATCCACAGGAGGTTTAAAGAAGAACTTGGATTGACCGTTTCTTGCGGTGTGGCGTCAAACAAGATATTTGCGAAACTTGGATCGGATATGAAAAAACCAGATGCAACAACGGTAATTCCGGAAGAAGGATTTCAAGAACTCGTCTGGCCACTGCCGGTATCGGACTTGTGGGGTGTGGGTAGACAAACAACAAAGAAGTTGGATTCTTATTGTATCAATACGATAGGTGCTTTGGCCAAAACCAATCTCCAATTTTTACAGGAACGATTTGGCGTTGCGGGAACTCAACTATGGCTGTACGCAAATGGCCGCGACACATCAAGAGTCGCCAGATATGGGTACATTGCACCAATAAAGAGTATCGGTCATGGAGCAACTACGGCAAAGGATATGGAATCGGATGAGGAAGTGTGGCGTACAATTTTAGATCTCACGCAGGAAATTGGCTATAAACTGAAGAAAAATCATTTGGCTGCAAGAGGAATTCAGATAAATGTCAGAGATAAAAATTTTTTTAGCTGCCAGTATCAGATGAAGTTGGAGTATATAACGCAGAGTACGCTGTTTTTGGCACAGGCGGCCAAATTGCTCTTCTTCAAAAAACATCGGTTTACTACGCCTTTACGATCGATTACGGTACGAGCAATTGATTTAGTCCCAGAGGACACACCACAGCAACTTAATTTGTTTGCAGGTTATGATAAACAAGATGACATTGTTCGATTGGAATCAGCAGTGGATCGCTTGAGGGAGCGATTTGGCAATAAGATAGTCGTGCCAGCATCACTAATGGGAAAATCGTGCAGACCAACACTCAGCACTGATTTCCCCAAGATGCCTGCGCCAATGTACCATTAAAGCGCATTTGTTCAGAAAAGGAGGAACCACAGTATCATGAGAAAAACAGGAATCACTGGAGAAGTGATAAAAATGTACGAAAATGCAGGGCTTGATGTGAATACAATCTACGCCAAAAGCCAGTTGCTGTTGTGCAGCTATCGCAGAATCTGTTGGAGTGTTCAAAATGATGCGTACTATCTTATGGATGAATCCTGCCACTATGGTGAGGATTATACTGCTGCGTTGGCGTACCTTATGGAATTTGCTCCAGATGTCCAACGAGAAAAATTTGAATACAGAATTCAGAACCTTATGGAATCTGAACATTGGATTCAACTCATCGATCTTGCGATTGAACGAGTGCGTACTTTTTACAAGCGGGGAGACCTGTATGCGGAACTTCTTTCAAAAAATTATCTGACGGGAGTGGTGTACAGAGTAGATGAAATCATTGAGAGTCTGGGCTTGGAGCGAAGCGTGTACTATAATCGACGTCAAGAAGCGGTGCTTTTGTTTGGATACGCATTGTGGGCCATCGTGATTCCAAGAGAAAAGGTAAATGCAAGAACAGAAAGTGGTGGATAAACAAAACTACGACATAAATACTACACAGTGACAATGAAATGTCATCAAAAAGACAAGAAAATAACTATATAACGCCTAATGAACAGTCGACATTAAAAATGTAGAATGGGTATGCTGGCAGAGAGCATACCTTTATAAGCACCCCATCGCATAAGCGATGGGGCTCTTTTTTTGTTGCCAGCCAATACGGTAGCAAGGCCGGGACGATTTAAATCGTCCCGGCCTTTTTGCTGACCTCTTTTGGGAAGGACTGGCAATGGAGAATCTGCATTTTGACCTGTCGAGATGCCGTTCGCCTCCAGACCTCCATCGGTTTGAAACTTTTTCAATCTGACGGAGGTACAAAATGGCTTATAACAAGGCAAGGGCCGAAATGGAATGGCTCAAATGGAAAAATAAGGAAGAGAATATGGAATATCAGCAATTCTTGGAAATCACAGAAGAACAGAAACTTATACCGCTGATTAGTGCGTAAAAGAAAATTGACCAGCGCCATACAAAAACGGTGCTGGTTAATGACTTTGCATAGGACATATTTAGTGATTTTGATCGTTAGAAGAGTGCTTTTTATTACAACAGCATACACCATGAGTGTGAGCAACTAAGGAGAGCAACTGACTCTTAATCAGTGGGTCCTGGGTTCGAGTCCCCGATGGTGCACCAAAGAATGCCTTACACGAAAGTGTAGGGCGTTTTTTTGTTGCTCTATTTTAAGAAGGCACGATCTGGTGCAG
>SKEF01002771.1_pt1 | contig 12926 bp, 9 predicted proteins | sample 4826691 | NCBI WGS metagenome assembly SKEF01 (sample SAMN11008816, study PRJNA524170) | human gut metagenome | biome: Human fecal sample; material: Feces; isolation source: fecal sample from pouch patient p23, p27 | host: Homo sapiens | place: Israel: Tel-Aviv | collected 2016-08-24
GAATGGGACTCATACAAGCCTCCCAAAGGAATCGAAATACAGACGCTTTCCATGGTACCCCAAAGGGGACCGAACATGCCAAGAGCAGCAACGTGGGACAAAATTATCAGCAGCTACTTCGGTGCATTCCCGCTGCGGTCGCGTTCGCTTTGCTCTACGCGCCATTCTTCCCAACCACGGCCGGCAGGCTGCCAAAAGGCACCACGTTCCAGGCCTTCGGGCAAATAGCGCTGATCGACCCAGCCTTCGGGATAATCGTGCGGATACTTGTAAACGCCGTACTCATCGCTACCAGGGCGATGGCGATCGCGCAGGTAGCTGGGGACCTCGCGAAGACCACTGCTGTGGATATCGGCTAGCGCCGCATCGATCGAGGCCTCGCACGCATTGGACTTAGGCGCCAAGCACACATAGAGTGCAGCCTGAGCCAGGTTAATGCGGCACTCGGGATAGCCGATGACCTCGGCAGACTTAAACGCGGCATGTGCCACCAAAAGCGCCTGCGGGTCGGCGTTGCCAACGTCCTCAGAAGCATGAATCATAATACGGCGAGCGATAAACTTAGGATCCTCCCCTGCATCGATCATGCGCGCGAGCCAATAAATGGTGGCATCGGGATCGCTACCGCGCATGGACTTAATGAACGCACTGATAATGTCGTAGTGCATGTCGCCGTTTTTGTCATACGAAAAACCACGACGCGGGTTGGCAATCTTAACGTCATCCACGGTGATGGGATAGCGCTCCCCCGCCGCCGGCGCTGGCGTCCCGTCCGTATCGGGACGCGTGACGGCAATCTCGCTCGCAAGCTCGAGCGTCGTGAGCGCCGAACGAGCATCGCCCGCGGCCAGCGTGCAGATGGACTTAACCGTATCCTCATCGGCCGAAAACTTACCGTTCAGACCCTGCGGTGCCTCGAGCGCACGCTCAATGAGCGTGGCGATATCCTCGTCCTTTAAGTGCTCAAGCTCCACCACGCGACCACGCGAGAGCAACGCCGAGTTGACCTCGAAGTACGGATTCTCCGTCGTGGCGCCAATCATAATGACAGTACGGTTCTCAACTGCATGCAGTAAGGCATCCTGCTGCGACTTGGAGAAGCGATGAATCTCGTCGATGAACAAGATGGTGCGGCGGTCGTAGGTATTCAGGCGCGTCTTGGCCTCGTCAATCACGCGACGCAGGTCCTTCACGGTACCCGTCACGGCGCTTACCTCGACAAACTCGCTCTTGGTATGGTTGGCGATGATATGCGCCAGCGTCGTCTTGCCCGTACCGGCCGGCCCATACAGAATCACGCTCGATAGCACATCATGCTCGATGGCCGCACGCAGCCACGAGCCCTTACCGACGGCCTTTTGCTGACCCACGTACTCGTCGAGCGAATTGGGGCGCATGCGCACCGCGAGCGGCGCATTTTTAAAGGAACGCTCGCGCGTCGAGGCAGAAAATAGGTCGTCCATAGCCATCCCATGCATCAATCAAAAGCTTTGTTCATCAACAGTATACCGAATAAATACGAACTACCGTTCGTTAATATAGGTACGTTGCGGAAACTTTAATCCCGGGAACAGCTTGCTCGTGAGCTCGCAGAAATAGCCGTCCGTCATGCTCGCGATGTAATCCACCACCGCTTGATCCTTGTCATCCTGCCAGGCATAGGTACGGTCGTAGTAGGAAAGCTGCTGCTCGATGCGAGAAATGTGGTGCTTAAAGATGTACGAGGACTCGTCGCCTTCGTTTATATCCTGCAGGCAACGGTCGTAGAGCTTTTCGAACGCCTCGCGCAGCTCCGCTTCGGAGTCGCCTTCGATGCCGCCCTTGCTATAGATCTTTACGTAGTTCTCGCGCTTGGCTCGGCGGATTTCCTCAAACAGCTCCTCGCTCATCTCGATGCGCGGCTTGCCATAGCTGTGCTCAACGATATCGATGGAGGCATGCGTAAGGATCCAGCTGTTGTATGCCCCACCCAGGCCATCGTCAAACGCGTCGGGCGCCAGCAGGCCCGCCGCAATGGCGTCTTGACGATCGCGTCCAACGTAGCCAAGGATATCCGAGATGCGAACCACGCAGCCCTCGAGCGTCATGGGACGCAGATGCTCAATTGCGCTATAACCCATGGCAATGCAGTCCTCAACCGTCTGATCGAACTGGTCAAAGGAGCACATGTCCGAGAGCTCAAACACGCGTTGCTCGTATTCGCCGTTATGGCACAAGACGCCATCGAGCGTCTGGAGCGACACGTTGCGGCCATACAGCGTATCGAGCACGCGTGCCGACTGCACGTTATGGAAAAAGTAGCGACCCGTGCGCTCGTGGTAAATATCGTTGAGAAAGCGCTCGCCGGCATGGCCGAAGGGCGTGTGACCCAAGTCGTGGCCTAAGCCAATCGCCTCAATCAGATCGCAGTTGAGCCCCAGGGCGCGACCGATATCGCGCGCAATGCGCGAGACAAGCTGCACATGCAGACCGCGGCGCGACAGATCATCATTGCTACGGAAACTAAAGACCTGCGTTTTGCCTGCATAACGCGTGTATGCCGGAAGATGAAGAATCTTTTCGGTATCGCGCATAAACGCCGGACGCATAAGCGTGCCTTTGTCCGCAGCGCGATCAATAAGACGAATGACCTGGTCGTCGTTGCAACGATACGGGTTGACGGCACCCGAAGCACGATCGGCAGAAATGCGCTCGACCAGCTCGGGCGACAACGCCGAAGGAATACGGTCCATGCGCGCCTTAATGACGGCCGTTTCTTGATTAGTTACCATGGCATGCTCCTTAAGAAGGATGCGCAATCGGTTACAATGTGCAGCCCACGACCTCGATTATGGCAAAAATCGGCACCAAAAACGGGAGCAATGGCAGGGAGCGCGATTTTGTGAAAAGGCAGGAGAGGGCCAGGGCCAGGAGCGAGACGGCAAATGCCACGATGCCGCCCATAGGGTCGAGCGTGCAAAGCGCGAAGAGTGCTTTGACGTCCCCCATGCCAATGCCGGGGGCGTGGCGAACACGACGCCAGAGTGACTCAGTAAGCACAAGGGCAAGGTAGACGATGACCGCAAGACCGGCGTGGTCAAGCGCCGTGTTAACGCCCTTGTCGAGCCAAACGCCTGCTAACGCCGCCACCGCACACGCGCCGGCAAGCTCATTGGGAAACCGTCGCTCACGGGCATCAACCAACGCACCGGCAAAGATGCAAATCCAAAATGGGATGTAGGACATCGCGCACCTCCTTGGGCAGCTGCTCAAACGCAAAAACCACCACAAAGGTGCCTGTCCCCTTTGTGGTGGTTTTGGTGGTGGTTATTTGGCGCCTTGCATGACCTCGTCGAGGGTAACGTTGACTGCGTGCTGCGTCGGGACCCAGTCGACCTTTAGGAACAGCGCGGCCACCGTGATGGGGATATAGCTGAACATAAAGATCGGGAAGGTAAACAGGTTGGTCACCAAACGCCACTTTTGCGCGCAATGAATGTGCTTGTACTCGAAGATGGTCGTGAGTAGCGCCAGGATAAAGAAGGTCTGGTACATCATCACGAAGGTCATAATGAGCGAGGCGGCACAAGCCTGCATCTCGACCTCGGTGGCCAAGAAACCGTGCGAAAGCCCGCCCACGATGAGGAAGGTCGCGTTGGCGAGCATCGAGATGAGCGAAAGCAGCATGCCCGGAGCGATGGTCATAAACATGTCGTAGGCAGCAAAGCGATGATAGCGGAACATCGACTTGACCAGGTGCTTACCGTAGGTAAAGAACACCTGGTAGAAGCCCTTGGTCCAGCGCATGCGCTGTTTCCAGGACGCCTTAAACGTCACCGGCTGCTCGTCAAAGAACTCCGCCGGCGCATAACCGATGCGGATGCCGTGAATGGCGCAGAACGTGGTGAACTGAATGTCCTCAGTCAGCGTATGGAACTGCCAACCGTGCATGCCCTCGATAACGCTTGCGGAGATGAGGTAGCCCGAACCCGAGACGGCGCAAGACGTCTTGCAGATGTTACGCGCGTTGTTAAGGAAGCGGGCCTCACGCAGATACCAGGTGGCGTTGGCCGCAGAGATCCACGAGCTGCCGAAGTTCTTGGAATTGCGATAGCTCGTGACCACATGGAAGCCCTGGTCAAAGGCATCATTCATCTTGGAGACGTAATCGCGGGAGATAACATTGTCGGCATCGAAGATAAAGTAGCCCTCAAACGTATCGGGATACTCGTTGAGAATGCGATCGAAACCAAAGTCCATGACCCAGCTCTTGCCCTTACGGGCCAGGTCATTGCGCTCATAGACGATGGCGCCCGCCTCGCGCGCGAGCTGTGCCGTGTTATCGGTACAGGCATCGGCGACCACAAAGACCTCGATGAGCTCGGACGGATAATCCTGGTCCTTGATGGAGCGAACAAGATTGGCGATAACGGCCTCCTCGTTATGCGCCGCGATAAAGAAGGCATAGCGGTGGAGTTTTTTGGCCTTGGGAGGCGCGACCTCGCCACGAAGAGCGCCGATGACAAAGAAGACCACCTGGTACAGAAAGCAGACCGTGAGCAGCGTGACGACAATCTGGTTGAAAATCACGATGGGTGTGTTGGTTTGTAAAAAGGCGAGCATGCAGGCTCCCAGGAACGCGTTACGTAAACAATCGTATATCTTACCGCAGGCTTACCGAGTTCAAGAAACCACCTAATACCGGCTAGGCTTCGAGAAGGCCAAGCTGCGGGACGATGTCGTCGCCGGCGGCGGTGCGGCCAAGCGAGCGCGGGGCCAGGTCGTCAAGAACCGCAGCGAGATCCCACGGCAGCTCGTCGCGGCATTCGATGCGCTCGCCCGTCACGGGATGGTCGAATGCGACGCGCCAGGAATGAAGGAATTGCCTGGTCAGACCCTGATCGGCGCGTGCATCGCACTTGCCGTAGAGTGGATCGCCCACGCAGGCGTGGTTGATATGGCGCATATGCACACGAATCTGATGCGTGCGGCCCGTAAACAGGTGGCACTCGACGAGCGTATAGCCGTCGTCAAATCGCGTGGAATCGAAGCGCTCGAGCACCTTAAAGGTCGTGATGGCCTGGCGCGCGAAAGGGTCGTCCGAAACCGCCATCTTGACACGGTCGCGCGTCGATCGGGCAATGCCGGTGTTAATGGTGCCCTCGTCCATGGCGATGTGCCCGTGGACAAGCGTGATGTAGCGGCGGTCGAGTGTGCGCGTACGGATAAGATTTTGGAGCGCGCGTTGGGTGTCGTCGTCTTTTGCCGCGAGCATAAGGCCCGAGGTATCGCGATCCAGGCGATGCACGATGCCGGGGCGGTCCTCGCCCTGCACGGTGCCCAGATGGTCGATACCGCAGTGATAGACCAGGGCATTCGCGAGCGTACCGCTCTCATGGCCATGCGCAGGATGGCACACCAGGCCGCGCTGCTTGGAAAGCACAATGAGATAGTCGTCCTCATAGCGAATGTCGAGCGGGATGGCCTCGGGAATCACGTCGGTCGGGTCGTGCGGCTCGGGCAGGTCGACCGAAATGCGGTCGCCGGCGCGCACGGCGTACTTTTTGGACAGGCAGGTCTCGCCATTGACACATACGGCACCGCCCTCAATCAGATGCGCGCAGGCAGAACGTGTAGGGCAGCCGTCATTGGCGCCCAGATAAGCGTCAAGACGCTGACCAGCGGCATCGTCGGCAACAAGAATATGGATGTCGGCCATTAGCGCTCGTTCCTTTCGCGAATCTTGCGGGCACGCTCCCCGCGTTGCTGGGCCTTGCGCTTAGCGCGGGCCTCGTCACGGGCGTTAAGCTCGGCGGTCGCATCGACCTCACGGGCCGCAGGGCTCAAGAACATGTAGCCGAAGAGGGCGAGCACGACGCCCAAGGTAATGCCGATATCGGCCACATTGAAGACGGGGAAGTCGATGAAGGTGGTGGCAATAAAATCGGTCACGAAGCCAAAGGCCAAACGATCGATAGCGTTGCCGATAGCACCGCCCGCAACCATCGCCATGCCCACAACCTCAAGATGGGCCAGCCGGGGCGCACGAACGAGGTACACAGCAATAGCGATAATGACCGCCAACGCCAGCACGGCAAACGCGACGCCATGCCCCTCGCCCATGCTAAAGGCAGCACCGATATTGCGGACAAACATAAAGTCGATGACACCGGGGATGACGGTCACATGCAAAGCGTCGCCCACGGCACGAACCGCAAGCTTGGTCAGCTGGTCAACAAGCAGCACAACGAGCGCTACCCCACCAGCAACACCCAACCGCCAACGCAAAGGCGGCGTCATATCTCCAGTACGACCCAAATCAATCCCCTACCCTCAGATAATCAAATTCCGTTTACGCAATAATCCATCTTATATTGCCATAAGCAGAACGCACGACATATCCACCAACGCAAGCGAAATAACCAGCTAAAAACGAAAGCGGCATTCCGAAAAACAGAATGCCGCTTGGACGTGACAAAAGTTGACGTTGGGGACGTTCTTGTTTGACAGTCGTTTAAGAACGTCCCCAACGGCTAGTTCAGCGCCTCCGCGCAGCGCTTGCAAATATGCGCGTGGCCGTTGTACTCGCCGACGGTGGTGCGGTAGTTCCAGCAACGGTCGCAGCACTCGCCCTCGGCTGCCTCGATGGCAACGGAGAGTTCCTCGCCCTGAGTCAGCTCAACATCGGAAACGATGTAGAACTCGGCCAGGTCGACGGCCTTGTCGCCGGTCAGCAGCGCGTACATCTCGGCGGGAACGACCGCCTTGACGCGAACCTGCTGGCTCTTGGTGAAGGTGCCGGCAGAGCGGGCATCCTCAAGGGACTTGGTCACGGCGCTACGGAGTTCGAGCGAAGCCTCGAGCACACCCTCAAACTCATTGGCCTCGTCGACCGTGATGGGCGACTTGTACCAATCGAGCAGCGCGGCGTACTTCTGGTGATCGACGCAGCCGGCGGGCGCATAGGCCATGGCCTCATCGACCGTGTAGGACAGGATCGGCTGCAGGTCGCGCATGAGCATCGAGAAGAGCTCGGCCAGCACGGTCTGGGCGCTGCGGCGCTCGAGCGAGCCGGGCTTGTCGCAGTACAGACGGTCCTTCAGGGCGTCGAGATACACGTTGGAAAGCTCGGTGACCACGAAGTCGTAGAGCGCACGGTAGGCGCGCGGGAACTCATAGCTGGCGTAGGCGTCGTCGACCTCGGCCTGGACCTGGGTCAGACGGGCAACCATGAGCTTGTCGAGCGGCAGCAGGTCGGCAAAGGCGACGCCGTCGGTCTCGGGTTCAAACTGACCCTCGAGCTCGGAGAGCAAGAAGCGCAGCGTGTTGCGGAAACGACGGTAGGCATCGGACGTACGAGCAAGGATCTCGTGGTCGATGGACACGTCGGAGCTGGTATCGACGGAGGCAACCCACAGGCGGATGATGTCGGCGCCCATCTCGTCGCAGACCTTGTTGGGGTCGATGACGTTGCCGAGCGACTTGGACATCTTGCGGCCCTGGCCATCGAGCGTGAAGCCCTGAGAGACGACCGCCTTGTACGGAGCATGGCCGTTGGCACCCACCGAGGTGAGCAGCGAGCTCTGGAACCAACCGCGGTGCTGGTCGGAGCCCTCGAGGTACACATCCGCCGGATACTCCAGCTCGGGACGGTACTCGCAGACGGCCTTCCAGGAGACGCCGGAATCCCACCACACGTCGAGGATGTCCTTATCGGCCTTGAGGTGATGGCCGCCGCACTTGGGGCAGACGCAGGCCTCGCCCAGGTAGCTCTCGGGAGCGTCGGTGAACCAGGCGTCGGAGCCCTTCTCGTGGAAGAGCTTGATGACGGCGTCGAGCGTGGCGTCGTTCATGACCTTCTCGCCGCAGTCGGCACAGGTGTAGCTGGGGATAGGCACGCCCCAGTTGCGCTGACGGCTGATGCACCAGTCGGGACGCTGCTCGACCATGGCGCCGATGCGGTTGGCGGCGTGAGCCGGATACCACTTGACGTTCTCGCGAACCTCCTTGCCAGCCTGCTCACGCAAACCGGTCTTGTCCATAGAGACAAACCACTGGTCAGTAGCACGGAAGAGCACCGGGTGCTTGCAGCGCCAGCAGTGCGGATAGCTGTGCGTGATCTTCTTCTCGAGGACCAGGGTGCCGCGCTCGCGCAGGAACTCGATGATGTGCGGGTTGGCCTCATCGGTATCCATACCGCTGAAGGGGCCACCGGTGCCAAACTCCTCGCCGGTGTAGAACTTGCCGTCGTCATCGACCGGCATGCAAATGTCGGTGATGCCCTCCTTGAGGCAGGCGAAGTAGTCGTCGACGCCGTGACCGGGCGAGTTGTGGACGATACCGGTACCGTCATCGACACCGACGTAATCGGCCAACAGTGCCACGCCCTCAACACCGTCAAAGATCGGCTGCTTATAGTGAATGTGATGGAAGGTCTCGGCGGGAACCACATAGGGCTTACCGTCGACCACAACCGGGGTGTACTCCCAGCCAAACTCCTCGCAGCACTTGGGAGCCAGGTCCTCGAGCATGACCTCGGCGCGGTCGTCGTGCTCAACGGCGACGTAGGCGGCACCGGGCTTGAGAGAAACTGCCTGGTCGGAGGGGATGGTCCACGGCGTGGTCGTCCAGATGATAAAGTCAACCGGGCCGTCGAAGTTCTCGAGGCCGACGGGCTTGGAGGTCATCTCAAAGCGCACGAAGATGGACGGGCTCGTCTCGTCGGAGTACTCAATCTCGGCCTCAGCAAGTGCGGTATGGCAGTGCTTGCACCAGTGGACGGGCTTGTGACCGCGATAGATCATGCCCTTGTCGAACATGGCCTTGAAAACCTCGATGTCGGCGGCGTCATGCTGGTGATAGAGCGTCAGATAGGGGTTGTCCCAATCGCCGAGCACGCCCAGGCGACGGAAGCCGGCCTTCTGCAGCTCGATGTTCTCGACAGCGAACTTGTTGCAAAGCTCACGGATCTTGGCCGTGGAGGTCTGGTTGAACTTCTCGGTGCCGAGCTTCTCCTCGACCTTATGCTCGATCGGCTGACCATGGCAGTCCCAACCGGGGACATAGGGAACCTCATAGCCCTGCATCATCCAGTAACGGTTGATCATGTCCTTGGAGATCTTGTTCATGGCGTGGCCGATGTGGATCGGACCGTTGGCGTACGGAGGGCCGTCGTGCAGCACGAACTTCTTATGACCCTCGTTCTTCTTCAGAACCTGCTCGTAGACCTTGTTGTCCTGCCAGTCCTTGAGTCGCTTGGGCTCGGACTTGGAAAGACCGGCACGCATGGGAAAACCGGTCTTGGGCAGATTCATCGTCTGCTTGTACTCGTTTGCCACGGTACCCCTTTCATGTCGTGGGCGCGCACGCCCGTTGGGCACCAAAAAAGCGCCCGTCCCTACAAGCTGGGACGAAGCGCCACAAAACGAGCACGTGCCCGCAAAAGCTCTTCGTTTAACCACCCAGCTTAGATGCCCTCGCCCGCGTATTCGCGCGCTCGCATCCGTTACTCGGCTGGCCTGTATCGACGACCATCTCGGCGATATCTACTAAGACGTGTCTGCGCGGCACGTCCGTTGGGACCGCAGCTCCGGGGTGATTTTCATCGGTCGCATGCACGGGTTCTCAGCGCTCCCCGCTCTCTGTAACATGCGGACGGCCGACTACTCGTCCCCATCAACGCTTATGCGGAGTATGCTAGCACGTTCCGCGCCGGCGAAAAACCCTCAACACTGGTTTTATACGTTCGAAATTTCTCGCTATTACAGCCCTTCTCTAGGAGCAAAATACCTGAAAGCACTTTATCGAACGAAAGAAGGTTGCTATGCGCACGATTGGAATGAGCGACTACACCGTTGGCGAGGATTGCTTTACCGAGCTGCCAACCGCACTGGCGGAGTACGGCGCGAAGAAAGTCGCCATCATTGGCGGCAAGCGAGCCCTGGCTGCGGCGCTGCCGGGAATCGAGGCGGCACTTGAAGGTACCGATGTCGAGGTCCTGGAGACGCGCGTCTATGGCACCAACAGTACGCGTGCCAATATCGCCAAGGTCGTGAACTCCCCTGCCTGCCAGGAAGCCGACGTGCTCATCGCATGCGGCGGCGGCAAGGCACTCGATACCGTCAAGACCGCAGCCATCGAGCTCAAGAAGATCGTCTTCACCGTCCCGACGATCTGTTCTAACTGCTCCGCCGCGACCGCCATTGCCGTCGTGTACAACGACGACGGCTCGCTCGAGGGCTATTCGTACCCCAACCGACCCGCGCACATCTTCATCAACCCCAAGATCATCGCCGAGGCACCGGCAGAGTACTTCTGGGCCGGCGTGGGAGATGCCCTGTCTAAGCAGCCCGAGGTCGAATACGCCACGAGTGCCGGCAACCTAGAGCACACGGCAGGCCTTGGCCTGGCACTCGCCCATACCTGCTCCGAGCCGCTGTTTACCTACGGCGTTCAGGGTCTTGAGGACGTGCGCCAGAACCTGTCAAGCGAGGCCGTCAAACAAATCGCGCTCGACATCGTGGTCAACACGGGCTACGTCTCCAACCTGACCAACCAAAACGATTACTACTACAACTCGAGCGTGGCGCATGCGTTCTACAATGCCACGTGCAGCATTCCGCGCGAGGGCTCCTACCTACACGGCGAGGTCGTGAGCCTGGGCGTACTGGTGCTGTTTGCCTATACGGGCGATACCGAGAACCTTGAGCACTACGCCGCCTTTAACAAGCAGATGGGGCTGCCCGTGACGCTTGAACAGGTCGGCCTTACCGAGGCGGACATCCCGGCGCTGTGTGAGTATGCCCACGCCACCAACGAGTGGAAGCAGGGTAACCCGGAGCCCTTCACCGACGAGAAGTTCGCCGCCGCCATCAAGGCCGCCAACGCCTACGGCCACACGCTCTAGCTCTAACCCATAACCACCACAAAGGGGACAGGCACCTTTGTGGTGGTTTATATTGCTCCACCATTCAGTTCGTACTCGAACCCGATTCTTTACGAGAAATGGTTCGGGTACGTTTTTTTGTTTATCGGAACTTCTGCGGAAGGACTACTCGGAACGGTAAACAGGAACGAACAGAGGCAGGGTATCATCGTGGTGATGGTATCCTGCCTTTTGTTTGCGGGATCAAGGTCGCTTTGTGCGAACTTGATCGCCACCTGTATGGCGCGTTGATGGCAATTGCTGCGTACGTGCGCACCGGGAGCCAGTACACCCCTGGCAAGGCGTAGCACACTAGACATTGTTCCAAAGTCCGCGTGCTAAGGGGGCAGGCCCCTTAGAATTCCTGTGGAGTGTGTACGCACGTACGCAGGAAAACGTCAAAATTTCGCTATATCAGGGCGTTCTTTCATTGGTGAGTATGGTATACACGGCTTAGTTCAACAAATACGAATTTATATATAAAGGAGAATATTGATGAAACTGTTTTTATGTTCGCACTTTTCAAGTGTAGGAAGCCTGATAAAGGAAGAAATTGAAAATAAAAAAGTCGCATTTATTCCAACAGCTTCGCTGCGTGAAGGCTACACCGGTTATGTCGGCTCGGCTCGGCTCGAAAATTATTCAAAAAGTTGGGAGCAATCGTAACTGAAATTGATATTTCAACGGAGGCTTATTCAACGATACAGTCTCTTTTTGAAGATGCGGATGTGATCTATTTTACTGGCGGAAATTCTTTTTTCCTTATAGACCAGCTCCGTAAAACGGGAACGGATGAGCTGTTGAAAAAAGAATTGGCAAAGGGAAAACTGATGATTGGTGAATCGGCAGGTGCGATTGTATGCGCTCCAAGCATCCAATATATCGAGCAAATGGATGAAAAGCCGGAGGACTACTCACAAGAAGATGATGCAGGGCTTAATTTAATTGATTTCTATGTTCTTCCGCATTTTCTTACAGCACCATTTAAGAAAGTTACCGAGAAAATACTAACTGAATTTTCGGATTTGAATCTATGCCCAATTAACAATCGTCAGGGAATTGTAATTGATGGTGAAGGTTCAAAGGTTATTTGCAAAGACTAATTTAAAATTCCAGTTTGCTGCACTCGTTCCTAGCAGGGTCCGGGGCAGGCACGCCCCAACAAGAAGCCGTCCCAAAGGGGCAAGAATGGAGACTGCGGACGATTTCTTGGACCGTTACGCGGCCCTTCCCAGCGCGGAGCGGAACTCGGCCGGCGTGCGGCCACCGAGCGCATCGCTGCGCCTCTCCGTATTGTATCGGCCGATCCAGCCCCCCCCCGAGCTCCTCGATGAAGCGGGCGGGGGTCCATTCCGACCAGTCCCTGCCGTGCCAGAACTCCTTCTTGAGCAGGCCGAAGAAGCCCTCCATCGCCGCGTTGTCCGGGCTGCAGCCCTTGGCGGACTGGATTGGCTACACTGATGTGGACAGTTCCGGGAGGGGCGCAAGAGACGGGAGGGCCGTGTACGCGTTCCTGCGCGAGGGCCGCGGGGAGGGACTGCCTGGGTACGGCGCCTGTTAACTCGGTCTACGTCTTTGATGACCGGGTCGTACTCAATATCAACTTCACGGATGATGCCAAAACGGTCACCCGTGAGGAAGTGTTCGGTTCGAGTGCTGTGGACAATGTTCCAACATGCTGGGATCGAACTCACTAGCCGGAATCACGCGGTACCCGTGACGCAGCAGCAGGTCGACGAAAACACCGTTGCCCGCGGTGAGCGTACCGCTGAAGGATCCGTCGTAGATATGGCCCACGCCGCACGACGGACTGCGATCCTGCAAAATGCACGCAGCGATCTCGGACGGGCCGCCCGCCTGCTCGCACATATCGAGCGCACGTTGAGCGCCCAGGCGAAACTCACGATCAACCGAGGCGCCCTCGCAGGTACGGACCTCGCCATTCACAATCTCGGACGGCTTGCGCGGCGTGGGCAGGCCGCCAAAGACCTCGGGGCACACCAACAAGACCTCAGTCCCCGTG
>SKEF01002773.1_pt1 | contig 12921 bp, 14 predicted proteins | sample 4826691 | NCBI WGS metagenome assembly SKEF01 (sample SAMN11008816, study PRJNA524170) | human gut metagenome | biome: Human fecal sample; material: Feces; isolation source: fecal sample from pouch patient p23, p27 | host: Homo sapiens | place: Israel: Tel-Aviv | collected 2016-08-24
GGCCTACGCCGATGATCGACTGTGCGAGCACCGTGGCAGTCGTCGTACCGTCGCCGGCATCGTCGTTGGTCTTCGAGGCGACCTAGCGTACCATCTGGGCGCCCATGTTGGCGAAAGCGTCCTCCAGTTCCACCTCCTTGGCCACCGTCACACCGTCCTTGGTGATCTGCGGTGCGCCAAACTTTCTGCCAATCACCACGTTGCGACCTTTCGGGCCGAGTGTCACCTTGACGGCGTTGGCCAACTGGTCCACACCGCTCTTGAGCAGATTGCGTGCTTCTGTATTGAATTTAATATCTTTTGCCATGATCGTTTCTTCTGTTTTTATTTGATAAATACAATTTTACAACTCGTTGCGTCCCTCACCACCTCTTTACTCGGTGACGATGGCGAGCACATCGCTCTGGCGCATCATGAGGTACTTCGTGCCCTCGTTCTCAATCTCCGTGCCAGCATACTTGCCATAAAGCACCACGTCATCGGCCTTCAGGATCATCTTCTCGTCCTTCGTACCCTCGCCGACGGCAATCACCTTGCCGCGCTGCGGTTTCTCTTTGGCGGTGTCGGGAATAATGATTCCACCCACTTTCTCCTCTGCCGGTGCCGGAAGAACCAGCACTCTGTCTGCTAACGGTTTAATTGTCATGATCGTAATATTTTTAATCGTTTTTGTTTTTGACTTTTCTGCGAGACCCCTCGGCACTTGCCTTGCGGGCCTCACCCTTCTCATTGCGAAAAGCGTGCCAATGCGCCAAAACTGTCTCGCCAAACTGACAGGGTGACAAAGTGGCAGACTCGTGGTGGCAGCCTTCCTCCACGTATCAGCTACGTATCAACCATGTATCAACCTTGTATCATCTTCCCATCGAACAAATATCGTTTACGTATCGTTTCCGTATTGTTTCCGCTTCTGTAAGCGAGAACGATAGGAGAACGATAGGAGAACGATACGAGAACAATACGGGATTGATACGGGATCAATACGGGATCAATACGAGAACGATACGAGAACGACAGGATGCGACTCCTAACAGGTGTTCTATGTAAGAATTTTAACTTTTCCATTGTTATGTATTTGAATTATATTTTACAATCTGTCTGCTTGTTGCGCTCTGCCTTTCATACAGCGATGATTGATGCATCACTCGCCAAGGCGCAGCAGCTATACAAAGATAACCCCGCGTCCTGCCGAATGCAAGTCGATTAGCATGAATTAACGACCTATTAACTTTTTCTCCGTATTCATTTAACAAAGCCTGTGTCAGCGAAAAAGCGTCCATTATAGCCTTTTCTCACGATCTTCCCGCAGTTTGGACTACAGGAAAGCTCTTGCTTCCATCCGTAGCCTGCAGCTATGAAACATGTTCTAAGATGAGCTTTGTTGGTAAGTAAATGTGACAAAATGCTTGGGGAATGTTTTTACCATTTTGGTCTAAACACACAGAGCCAGCTCTTAAGTTATCGAAATTCATTTCTTTCTCTATCAAGAAAATCTTTGGTCAGTTTTACCAGTATTTTGTTTGCAAGACACAGATGTCCCTGCAAGTTCTTCTTGACAGCATTGTAGTCTATCTTTCCTCTCTTATAGTTCTTGATGAGCAGATTGATATTATCGATTTTGCTTCTTAGCAACCATTTAAACAGTGTAGCTTGCTCACTCTGACAGGTCAGAGTACCCCTCGTCAATACCCTCACGATGCTTCCGATAGGTGATAAGCGTGTGCATATAATCATCATGTATGAGTTTGACTATTGATCCGTCATTACACAGATCCGCCAGTTGCTTGTATGCTTCTATCAGGCGATAGTCAATAGGCATGACGGTACGCCATGCTGCCATATTCATGTCTGCTTGGGTGCCACAACAGTAAGTCCCCATGACTCCGTCAGTCACCCGAAACAGTTTTTCGTAACGGTCAGGTTCTTGCCATTCTCTACCTTTATCTTCATAGAAGTGCTTCATCTGCTGTCGTGCCACCTCATGCCAGGCAAAGGATGCACTGGCTTCATCCATGCCCGAATTGACCATACTCGCGTATGAGTCAAACAGGGCTACGACGATAGAAATGGTGTCTTTGTAGTCTTCTGTAATCCACTGGTTAAAATTTTCATTGTTCAAGCCCAGGGCTTCCAAACTATTGTAGCCGGTTTTGCTGTACGCTGTATCAGCAATAGCCAGCAACGAGTCGATGGTTTGTTCTGAACAGGTGACGTATGGCATCACCTTTTTCTTGTCAACGTCCAGGTGTTTCAGGACGAACTGAGTGTAGTCTTTGGCAACCATTACCGTGTCAGTCGTCTGATTGTCCTCTCCGCTTTTGTGGCCTTTGCAGGCAAATGCGGAAAGAATGACCAGAAGAAAGAGTGCCAATTTGAATGTCGAAGTAGTTTTCATGTTGTTCGTTTTTTGTTATTCTATATCTACTCTCGCCACCTCATCCACATTCTTAATCCTGCGGATATAGTCAATGGCTTGCTGCAGTTCGTTGGAAGAGTGTACCTCAAAATCCACCATGGCTTCCACGATGCGGTCTTTTGTCTCTATTTGGAGTCTTGAGATGGAGAGGTTTTGTTGCTCTGTAATGCAAGCCACCACATCGCTGAGCAGATGATGACAGTCTATGCCACAGATGCAGATACGGACAGGGAAAAGAAACTGCTCGTTCTCTTTGAAGTCCACTTCCACAATGGTATCGCCCTGCTTGGAAGCCTGACGAATAGCGGTGAGGCAGTTGCGCTTGTGGAGTGTAATCTGTCCTTCAGCGCTTTTGAAACCAATGACTTCGTCTCCTGGCAACGGATGGCAGCAAGTGCAACGCTTGTATTCCATCTTGGGTAGGTCTTTAAAGAAACTGCCCAAACTGCGTTTTGCCTTATAGGTCAGCACATGGTTTTGCCAGTCTGCTTCCGGTGTGGCATTGTCGGAAGTGCCTATCTCCACACAATCGCCACGATGGAGCACGGTCTTCACCGATGATAGTTTACCATTGATACGCGCATACACGGCATGAAGCCCCACTTCCGTATGAATTTCAAAGGCAAAGTCGAGTGCCGTGGCATGCTTGGGCAGTATGATACACTTGCCTTTGGGTGTGAAGGTCATGATGTTGTCATGATAGAACGATGCGGTGACACCATCCATATAATCCATCTCGTTGGTGTGGTAGGCTATATCCTTGAGCACAGCCTTGAATTTCTCCAGCCATGTTTTCAGATTTTCCTCCGTGCGTTCTGCCGTACAGCCAAGGCGGTTGTTGCGTATCATGCGCTCAGATGAGATATGCACCTCCTCCCATTGTCCCTTGGGATTGAGAAACTTCACGTGGAAACTCTGGTAGCCGTTCTCCTTTGGGGCGTTGATATAGTTGACCACCGAGCAAGGACGCTCCTTGAAGCTGTCGGACAGCACGGCATAGATGTGGAGACTCTGCTTCTTCTCCTCCTGCAAGCCATCTGCCTTGTAGATGATACGCAGATAGTGTTTGCTATCCATGTGCTCAAAATCGCAGCCTACGGACTGCATCTTGCGCCAGATGCTGTAAGGCGAGCGCATACGCAACTCGATGCGTGCGTCAATGCCATTGGCTTCAAGTACCTCCTTCGCCTTGGCGATAAAGGCATCCACATCCGACTTCTCTGACTGCTGAAGCTCTGACAGTTGCTTATCAATTTGTTCGTATTCACGCGGACAACGGTAGCGGAACGACAGATTTTCAAGTTCTGTCTTTACGTCGTACAAGCCAAGGCGATTGGCAAGAGGCGCATAGAAATAATCAGTCTCCGAGGCGATCTTCATCTGCTTGTCAGGGCGCATGCTGCTGAGCGTGCGCATGTTATGAAGTCGGTCGGCCAACTTCAGCAGGATGGCACGGACGTCAAACTGTACGGACGAGAGCATCTGGCGGAAGTTGTCCACTTGCTTCGACTGCTCATATCTCTCCTTCTTCTGCTTAGTCACGACACCGACGAGGAAAGCCACGTCGTCGCCGAAGCGCTCGCGAATCTCGTCTATGCTGTATGGACAATCTTCCACAATATCGTGCTGGAATGCTGCCATAATAGGGTTTGCACCCAATTCCAACTCTTCTGCCAGGATGCGTGCCACGGCAACAGGATGACTGATATAAGGCTCACCCGACTTGCGCAATTGGCCCTTATGTGCAAAAGCAGCAAAGTCGTAGGCTTCATGCAGTAGGTTCATCTGACTCTCATCTACTCGCTTAGCCATCAATGTGAAGATCGCGTTCACATCAGCCAGTATCTTCTGTTCATAATTCTCGTTCATTGTCTCTTCGTTTTCGTTGTTCATTATAATAGAGGAGAAGAGTGGTGATATTATATCATCTTTATCCAGAAAAAGTGGGATAGTTTAGTACTTGTTGTTTTAGTAGTTTTCCCTTATTGGCAGGCCGTTTGGAGGAAGCGTAGTTTGTTGCTCTTGTTTTCCCATGTCAGCAGGTTGTAGTGAAGCAGCGTAAACTGCCCTTGTTACTCCGTTTTTTGGAATGCTCCCACCCTCTAAATGTTAATTCAAGGGGTTGAAAATACAAATTTGGGGGTTGAAAATAAAAATATTTTAAGAAACTTTTTTCTGATTCATAAAAAAGTTGTAAATTTGTGCCGGACTGTAAAAGCCAGACCACAATCATGCCGTGAGACGAGTTCTTTCCATTATGATAGTGTCGGCAGCCTACGCCGTACAAAGTGTAGCGAGTCATCCCGAGGGTGAACACTATACGAAGTGGGCCTAGGGTGGGAAAAGCTGTGATGCCCGAGAGTAGGGAAGCCCCAATAGCAGGAGCATGTCGAACCGTGCCTCAGCCAGCTTTGTCTAAGCAGTCCAGACATAAAAGGCGTTTACAAGCGTCAAGTTCAACGTACACTCTGAAACGTGAGAAATTTCGAGAAACAATGTACTGCCTTGAACATGACAACGGTAGATGTCCCGGGTGTGATTATACCAAGTTGTCACATTTTACATGAGCAGATATTGTGCTCTGCCACTATGGCATACAATATCCTCGGCTTGTGTAAGTGTGCAATAATTGCTATATATCATATCGGCGTGGGCTATACTGTTGTTCGTTCAGCAGTATAGGGCACTTTCTCACGGCCTCAGAGTGTGGATCGGACAACGGACGGTTCACGCTTTTTTTGTTAGTGTCATCCAGACCTGGATCTAAGACACGACCTAAATGGACGCATTGCCTAATGTGAACTCCCGACGAGGCGGTGACAATCCCTCGAGCGCAGGACTTACCTCCTGTGCCCTCCCCGAAGCTCAAGGCGCCCCAGGCGCCGCAAGATGCTCAGAAGGGGAATCCTCGAACTTTATACCTAAGGATAGGCCCCAATGGTTTGTTCTCCGCGCGACATACGGACGCTGGAAAAAGGCAGTTGATTTGCTCGAAGACAACGACATTGAGACCTACGTTCCGATGCACGACATCACGAAACTCATCAACGGGAAGCGGAGAACCTTTCACGAGCCTCTGCTTCCCGATATTGTTTTCGCGCGGTTGAGCCGCACAATGGCCGAACAGTTCGTCAAGGATCCCGCCCCCTCCTCCAAATGGCTGAAATACTACACCGACAAAACCAAACCCCTAGAAAACGCCACAGGCCTCAATCCTCCCATCGTCATTCCCGACAACGAAATGCTCAACTTCATCAAAGCCACCAGTGTCCCTAGCGCGCATAGTGGCATGATCTCCAAGGACCGCATCCGGTACAAGAGTGGCGATCTCGTCCAAATTACTCAGGGCGACTTCAAAGGAATCATCGGCAAGGTGGTGAGAGCGGCAGGGCAACAGCGCGTCGCCATAGAACTGGAGGGCATCGGAATATTTATCACCGCCTATATACCCAATGACTTTCTGAAAGTCTTGAAACGATGTGAAACTGTAGTTTGGTGACACATGTTGGGGTGTAATGAGACAGAAAAGAGATGAAAACTAAATAAGAGACCTAAAACGAAATGATTTTTTCATTCCTATGGTGATAGAAAAGCCAAGCCTATCCTCTTATTGTTATTAAAATAAACAATTATGGAAATGTCATATATTATAGCACCTTTGTTGGGCGGAGTTATTGGTTACATCACCAACGACATCGCCATACGAATGCTATTTCGTCCCCATAAGGCGAAATATCTCTTTGGAGTCCACATACCATTTACTCCAGGCATCATCCCCAAGGAGAAAGGACGTATAGCCGAGGCTGTCGGAGGAGTTATCAGTGAAAATCTGATGAACCAAGAGGTATTGGAAAGATACCTCCTGTCAGAAGAGATGATAGCCAAAGTGCGCTCGGCTGCGGAGGAATTCATCGCTACACAGAAGAAGAACAACGAGACTCTTGCAGAATTCCTTGGCCATTACCTTTCGCAGGAAGAGATCCGCAATATCTCGGAAAACGTCAACCAAAGTATTACGAAGCAAACATACGAGAAGTTGGCAGACTCTTCAGTAGGTGAGAAGGTTGCTCACATAGCTATTGACCATGTAGCGCAAAAGCTAACCATCGATGGGGCACATGAGTTGCTTTCCGGCATTGGTGGCACATTGGGTGGCATAGGTGGAATGGCGGCTGGGCTATTTGGCGGCAACATCGTTGCCAGATTCTTGGGTATGCTCCGCGAACCAGCCGAGCATTTCCTTGCCAAAAACATCAATACAATGCTCCGCGACAATGGCGAGGAGATCGTATCCAATATGATTGGAGGCGAAGTGGAAAATGTCCTGAGTAAGCCAGTGAGCCAGTTGCTTGAAGGACGCGATGATCAGTTGGCGCAAGCGGTCAACACCATAGAGTCCGTTTACCGCGCCATCATCACCGACCATCTTCCCAAGATACTCGATTCAATCGACATCAGCAAGATCGTTCGGGAGCGTATTAACGAAATGAACGTCAACGAAACTGAAAAGCTCATTTTTCAGGTCATGGACAAGGAACTCAAAGCCATTGTGTGGCTGGGCGCCTTGCTGGGACTGTTGATGGGAAGTGTGAACGTTTTTGTTTAACAAACTTGCGTGAATGGTCAGAAAGTCATTCCCAAGAGGGCCGATAGCCTAAAAATTCAGTTACACTTTTAATAACCAATCAAAAACCACCGCCCATGATGATAAACAACAAAAGAGTCCTTACAGGACTAGAACATCAACAATATGAGCACCCTTTGGATAAGGCAGCATTAGAAAAGTTGGAAAAAGTTCCTTTCTTGCCAGCCGCTTGCAAGTGGGTAACATCCAACTTTGTAGAGCGAGTTTATAATATCCAATATACGGGCAGCAATTTGAAGGTCACACAAGAAAACTATCCTCAGATATACGAATATCTTGAAAATGCTTGTTGCATTCTGGATCTGCCTAATGTTCCTGAACTATACATCACGTGGAATTATGGTATAAACGCCTGTACTATTGGAGCGGAAAACCCGATCATTGTCATCAACTCTGGTTTGATAGACCTCTGTGACGACGATGAAATCATGTTCATCATTGGGCATGAGTGTGGTCACATCAAGTCCAACCACATGTTATATCACATGATGGCTCAGTTGATAAACTGGGGAATTGATGCCATTCCTGGGGGAAGCCTTATAGCAAGCGGCCTGCAGTTTGCCCTTTACTATTGGAACCGTATGTCAGAATTCACCGCAGACCGAGCAGGCTTGTTGTGTTGTCAAAACACCGATGCGATGATCCGATCCTTCATCAAGATGGCAGGTCTTCCTATCAAGGAGTTTGATAATATCCGTCCAGAGACCTTTATTCAGCAGGCGCGCGATTTCAAGGCTCTTGATTATGAGGGTATGAATAAGGTGGTAAAATTTCTTTCCATAGCCGACGAGACGCATCCTTGGACAGTGATGCGTTCTGCTGAATTGTTGAAATGGATAGAAAGTGGAGAATACAACAGATTGTCTGGTTTACGGCAAATCAAGTAATGGTATGAGAAAGAAGCTGCCAAATATTGACTACTCCCAGGTGATGCACCCCGATGACAAGAAGACTGTGGACTGGCTGAACGGTCTGCAGGTGCCTTACATGTCAAAATGGGATTTCATTCGTGAAATAGCCAAGCATCCCCTCGATCATAATTTGAAGACGTGGTATGAAATATTCAAATCCGATTTGAAGTACTACACGTTCAAGGAGTTTCTTGCTGCCACGACTAGTAAATATCAAGAAGCTTACAATGAGGTGGAAAACCAAGGAGAAGGCATCAATATCACCGCAGACAGCTTGCCAGCCCTGCATAGACAACTTGTTGAGGCTTGCTCCGTCCTTGACATCCAGGAGATACCAGCCTATTCCACAGACTGGCTTTATGGTCCATTTCATTATTCCAATGGTGAAAAGCACCGCCGTATCGTCATGATGTCTGGTAGTGCTGATTTATTCACTGATGGTGAAATGGCATTCACTCTTGGTCATGAACTTGGGCACTTTGCAGCAGGGCACAAACCCTACCAAATGCTTATCATGTCGTTCTATCTCCCGTTTATGAACGACCCTGTCTTCAACTCCTGGGCCTCTATTGTCAAATTGCCATTATTTGAGTGGTATCGTAAGTCTGACTATACTGCCGATCGAGTCGGGTTGTTATGTTGTCAGGACATCAACGATGCCATCAGTACAATGATAAAGAAAGCAGGACTTCCCAAGAAGTGTTATGATCATATCGATATACAGGGATTTATCAAACAAGCTAAGGAATTTGACGAAAAATACACGGGTACCGTTAATTCCGTCATCAAGGCATTGACCATTCGATCGGCTGAATTTCCTTGGCTCGTAGATCGTGCCGCCAAACTGTATGAGTGGTATGAAAATGGAGAATACCAACAGATTATCAATCAACAATACTAAAGCTATGGATACAAAAGCGATAGCACTCTCTGCCAATGAGAGTATAATCGATGTGCTCAATCTCAATAAGATAGCAGAAGACGTAAAAGACAAGGCCGTTGAGCTGATGGGTATGGCTGCATGTCAAGTTCGCTGCCTCAATTGTCAGCATTGCTCTGATATGCGTTGCGGTAACAGATAATGCACATACAGACGTCACATAACAACTACTATTCGTATTTACGGCAGACCAACGAAATTGTTCAGGGAGTCGTAAAGGACGATAGCTATGTATGGGCGTTTGCACCCTACAAAGATTTCTCGGCAATGCCAGAAGTCTATATGTTCATCATTGCCTTGACAGAACAGTGCAATCTGCGCTGCTCCTACTGCTGCTATTCAGGCGAATATGCCGGCAATCATCGCCATAGCTCACATTCCCTTTGTGAAGGAAATATTGAGCAGATCTATTCCTTCATACAGCGTATGGCTACGAATAAGCCCATCCGTATCTGTTTCTATGGTGGGGAACCTTTGACGCAATACGCCATGGTGCAGTATGCAGTCGAAAGGGGAAAACTGTTGTGGGGGGACCGAGTGACGTACTCGGTATCGACCAATGGTACATTGCTTACCGAGGATTGTATCACTTGGTTGGTTGAAAATGGTGTCGAGATAGCTATCTCGATAGATGGAACAGAGAGTTTCCACGACAGGCATCGTGTTGATACAAACGGTTGTGGGTCATTTAAAAAAGTGTATCATGCTTTGGATTATATGCATGCTCACGTTTTTGAGCAAGAACCCAAAATCGTTTTGCTGATGACCCTTCCCTCTGTTTTCGACATCGAAACAATAGCAAAGGAATGGCAGGAGGACGATCTTTTGCGCGGCTATCCCCCAACTCATATCTCTGGGCTGACTCCAAACTTCTCAAAAGGGGTCGCTGAAGAAGAATGGGAGGAGTTGCGAAGTGTCTATCTCCATTTGATAGATGTGTATCAGCAGCATCCCAACTGGGTCGTCCTACAGACCTTCTTTGATGAGATGATAGAGATCTGGAAGAATCGTCCCATTTTCGAGGTGGATGGTGAAACGCCTATGTCCACCTGTATGCCTGTCAATACGAAACTTTATATCGACAGCCGTATGCAGATAGCCGTTTGCGAGAAAATCAACGACCAATTCCGTATCGGTACAATAGAGCATGGCATCGACTGGCAAAAAGCCAACAACTTGGCTAAGGCTTACTATCGAAAGCGAGAGAAACGGTGCACACAATGCCCTGTGGTCCGCTTTTGTGGTCAATGCCTAACTGCCATGGCTTACACTGACGACCAATGGGATGTCCTTTGCCACAATGAACGGCTTTCCCATCGCCTCGGATTGTTCGTCTTTTGTGAAATGGCAGAGCGAGGAATGCTTACGCCTCCGAAGTTTCCAGAACTTCGTACAGAGCGTTGTGTCTTGAGTGCTATTGCTGAATCTGATATTCCAAAGTTGCGCACTATTTTTGCGGATGCTACTACCCAGCGTTTCCTGCCAGAGTTGTGCGACCTGATGAAGACGGACGATGGCATTAGGCGATTCATCAAATCCTTCAGTATCTACCTCGAAAAACATGAAGGTGTTCTGTGGGGCATTCGCCACAATGAAAACCTTATTGGTTTTGTGGCTATAATGGACCTGTCTTTCAATCCTACTGTCTTCTTTGCGATGCACCCAAACTATCGAAATCAAGGCATGATGATAGAAAGTGTGAAAATGGTTACTCAATATGTATGTGAAGCCAAACTCTGCAGCGAACTGCACACCGAAGTGGATGTGGGCAATATTGCCTCGCAAAGGGTGCTGGAGCATAGTGGGTATGGTTTTAATAGGAGAAGTAGAGTAAAAAGAATATACGAATTTAAATAATTCTATATATGAGAAGATTTACAATGACCTTTTGGGTGGTTGCAGGCGCATTCCTAGGATTGTGTTTGACAACGACCTCCTGTAACGGCTCAGCAGGAAAGAAGGCTGCTACGGAAGTAATTAAAGCCTTCGAGAAAGAGTCTGGAAGTTTGGAACGGAATGCAGGTCGCTTCGAGAGAGCTGCTGTTAGTGCCGAAGAATCATCAGGCAAGCTAAGTAAAGAGGCTGAAGAGGAATACAACACCTATTCCAAGTATCGCAAGGCAAAAAAATGGGGAGAAAGGGTCGATAACTGCTTAGGAAATGATGATGAATCTGAGCCACAAGCCGTAACAATTACTTGTCCTCAATGCCAAGGCAACGGTATTGTATATGCCACCGATATGTATGGTAATGTCATATATGATTATTACGGTAATGCGCAAGCGACTTACTGCCCTAATTGTCAAGGAAATGGGCAAGTGGTAGTGTATCAATAAGAACAGGCGTACGGAATTCACTGAAAAAAAGAGCCCATTTGTAGCATCGTGATAATCGAGCCTTTGCTAAGAATCCAAGACACTATCGGCAATAGCTAAATTGTTCGAGAGTGTATTAACGAATGGGCGTAAACGAGACCGAAAAACTCATCTTTCAGGTCATGCATAAAGAGCTTAAAGTCATAGTGTGACTAGGAGCCTTGTTTGGGCTTTAGATGGGATGTGTAATTTTTTTAAAACTAAAAATATGCCAAATCAGTTGTTTGTTACGGATCAAAGTAACCCAGATGCATTGTCTATTGCACGAGTAGTAGAAAACATAGTAACCCAACGCAAACAGAAGCGTCTTCCTGTTATACAGGAAAATAAAGAGCTGTTTGAAAAAATAAGAAAAGCCATATACGATATGGCTGGTGTCAATTTGTTAAAGGTCAAGGAGGTCGCACCTATGTTACATAAGATACTAATGGAAACGGACTTTAACAAACTTGACGACGAACTAAAAAAACTCATTGAACGGGCAACGATGTTGGAGGGAAGGTTCGGCAGGGATAATGTTAGCATTGCTCTTGTTGGTCATGCACGTATGGGCAAGAGTACCATTTTGCAATCAATTACCCAATTGGGTGATGATGTTATTCCCACTTCTAGCTATTCCGATTGTACAGGAGCTGTATCCATTATTCAAAATAGCAGCGAACCTTTTATAATGGAAATTGAATATTACTCTGCGGATGAGTTTCTTGAGGCAGTGAGAGTAAGACTCAAAAAATTTGGAGTAAACGAAAAGTTGGTCTCCATTGATGACATTCCAAATCTAGTTTTGGATACAGAGGAAGGGTGTAAAGATCGAGAAGCAAGAATAGCATTTGTTGAGGATTATATCAATGGTTATTCAAGATATGAGGATTGCTTGAATGAGCAGCCTCAAAAGATATTTACTAATCAGGAGGATGTTATTGAATATGTTGCAAAATACAAGATCTTTGGTTCGAACGAGATTGTACCACAACAATATATAGAAAAACGGTATCCAGTAGAGGATATAACGGATAAAGATGGAAATGTGGTAAGCAAGTTGGTAAAGTTTAATAAGTTTGTTACCGTAAAAAAAGTTTATATAAAGAATCGCTATGAGTATGGTGATGTTGGAAAGATAATCGCTATCGACACGATAGGATTGGGTAATGCGTATACTATAGAAGAAGACACGAAGAAGATGCAAGATGTTTTGGCAAATGAGGCCGACATTGCGGTGTATAACTTCAAAGTGAACAGTAGTGGTTGCAGTACGTTTCCCAATGAGATAAAGGATGAGCTTAACGAAATATATGATGTTCTTTCCGAATATCATCCTGAAAAATGGATAGTATTCAATCTTAATAGATCCGCAGAAGCCAATCTTCCTGTCACCTATGATAAGTTATGTCAGGATGTACTACAAAATGCTTCGTCTTATAACTACGGTGAAGGCAGAAAGCCATTGGTCTTGGGTACGTGTTGTAATGCCAAAGACAAGGATGAAGTCAGAAACAATCTTGTCATTCCTGTTCTAAATATTATCAAAAACAATATTAATTCAAGTTTCGCAAGTTAATAAAATATAACGTAACTACCTAAAACAAAAGGGTATAGAAGTTTGCCTATGTAGCAATTTTTTTGTAAATTTGCAG
>SKEF01002782.1_pt1 | contig 12884 bp, 10 predicted proteins | sample 4826691 | NCBI WGS metagenome assembly SKEF01 (sample SAMN11008816, study PRJNA524170) | human gut metagenome | biome: Human fecal sample; material: Feces; isolation source: fecal sample from pouch patient p23, p27 | host: Homo sapiens | place: Israel: Tel-Aviv | collected 2016-08-24
TCTCCGTGCGCAGCGAGCGCAATTTCCACAACCTGGCAACCAAGCCAAAACGAATGCATCTTCTGGACGGGCCGAGCGGCTATGCCTCGGCCATGGTCAAGAGCAGTCTCTCCCATCAGATGCGCTTTACGGTACAGAAGCTCGAGGAAGAACTCTGTGCTGCTGGCAATCCACATGTGTTGCAGATCAAGCTGCTCGGAGACGATTCGCGCGAGCCGTCCAGCTGGAAGCTGTTTGCAGACGGCACGTGCATCGCGGACGGCTCGGGCGACTTTGCCCGCGAGTGCTTCTGCGAGGGCGCCGAGGTGTTTTTGGACCTGTGTCGTGATGCCGTCGAGGCTGCCGAGCTGCGTCAGTGGAGTCAGAGGGAGTACGAGCTGTTGAGTGCGGCGCGCGGGATCGCGATGGCGTAGGCAAACGCACCCGCCACGCGAGACCGAGACAACGTTGTTGGCAGGATTGTCCCTGCCTGACTCTTTGATTCCACGCCTGACCATATTGCCGTTCACCCGTTCGCCTCAACAGTCGCCAGCAATGCAACGCTATAATTCTGTAAACGCATTTGTATTGCATTTCGAGCGATGGGAGCGCAGATGCCCGATAGCTACAAGCAACTCATCAAGAGCAACCCCGACGAGACCGAGATCAGGAGCTTCCTGGTGGACGGCGACCAGGTCTCCGTGACCCTTCGCATCCCCGATACCCTGCGCGACGCTGCGAAGGAAGAGGCGGCCCTGCGGGGCATGAGCTTCTCCGCCTTCGTGCGCACGTGCATGATTGAAGAGCTCGCGAAGAAGGGGGCGTGAGCATGATCCGGGTCAAGACTCTCACCGTCCAGCTCATAGGCGCGCAGCCGGACCGCATCCGCATCTGCCGCATCGACGGCGAGTCGCTTGTGACCGTCGTCGTTCCGAGGGAAGACCTCGCCGAGGCGAAGTCGCTGCCGAACATCCCGCAGCGCGGCGTCTACTACCTGCTCGACGAGGACCACGGCAACGTGAGCCGCGTCTACGCGGGGCAGACGACCCAGGGCATCGCCCGGCTCGACGCGCACAAGGCGAAAAAGGAGTTCTGGAACAAGGCCGTTATATTCCTCGATGACGACCAGAACATCAGCAGGGATGCACTGGACGTTCTCGAGGCGAAGGCCATCGACTACGTGCGTACCCACGGCTCGTACGAGACCGACAACTCGGCGACGCCCAAGCCCTACATCGACCCGTACAAGGAAGAGGCCGTCGAACGCCTGCACGATAGGATCCTCTTCAGGATGGCAGCTCTGGGGTACGACCTCGATAGGGTCGACCAGGGTCCGGCTGGTGCGCCGGCGGTCTTCCACACGAAGAAGAACGGCATACGCGGGGCGGGACGCTACGACAAGGCCACCGGGCACTTCACCGTGCTCGCTGGCTCGAAAGTGAACCTCTCGAGACCCGTGCTGAAAAACGCGGCCGTCGCGGCCGCGCGCAGGGAGATCTTCGGCGATTCGGGCGGTATCGCAGAGCTCGCCAGAGATCTCGAGTTCCCGACGCCCAGCGCCGCGGCGGTGTTCGTGCTCGGCGGCAGCCAGAACGGCTGGACCGAATGGGTAAGCGACGACGGAGAAACGCTCAACCAAGTCTATAGAAGCGAGGAAAACTAGATGAACAAGCAGCAATTGGCATCAAAGATATGGGAATCCGCCAACAAGATGCGCTCGAAAATCGAGGCAAATGAATACAAGGATTACATCCTGGGCTTCATCTTCTACAAGTTCCTCTCCGAGACCGAAGTCACCCGCCTGAAGGCACGTGATTTCGCCGAGGAGGATTTGCCGAGCCTCGTGGAAGACGACGAAGAAACGGTCGAGTTTGTCAAGGGCGAGTGCGGCTACTTCATCGCCTACGAGAACCTCTTCTCCACCTGGGTCGCCAAAGGCGGCGACTTCGAGATTTCGAACGTTCGCGACGCCCTCTCTGCCTTTAGCCGCAACATCGATCCCGCCCGCAAGAGTGTCTTCGACGGCATCTTCGACACGCTGCAGACCGGTCTCTCCAAACTCGGCACCGACGCACGGAGCCAGTCCAAGGCCGCTCGCGATCTCATCTACCTCATCAAGGACATCCCGATGGACGGTCGCCAGGACTACGACGTGCTCGGCTTCATCTACGAGTACCTCATCAGCAACTTTGCCGCCAACGCCGGTAAGAAAGCCGGCGAGTTCTACACGCCGCACGAGGTGTCCATGCTCATGAGTGAGATAATCTCGTGGCACCTGGCCGGACGCGAGAACATCACCATCTACGACCCCACGAGCGGATCGGGATCGCTGCTCATCAACATCGGCAAGGCCGTGGCGCGCCGCAACGGCGACCCGGACTCCATCAAGTATTATGCACAGGAGCTTAAGGAGAACACCTACAACCTCACACGTATGAATCTGGTCATGCGTGGAATTCTTCCTGACAACATCGTGGCACGCAATGGCGACACACTCGAAGACGACTGGCCCTGGTTCGACACCGTCGAGAACAAGGATGAGACCTACGATCCGCTCTTCGTCGATGCCGTGGTGTCGAATCCGCCTTACTCCCAGAACTGGGATCCGGAAGACAAGGACCTCGACCCGCGCTTCAAGTTCGGTGTGGCGCCCAAGTCCAAGGCAGACTACGCCTTTTTGCTGCACGACCTATACCACCTGCGCCCCGACGGCATCATGTGCATCGTCTTGCCGCACGGCGTGCTGTTCCGCGGCGGCGATGAAGGCACCATCCGAAAAAACTTGGTGGAGTACCGCCATATCCAGGCCATCATAGGTCTCCTGCCAACATCTTTTTCGGCACGGGCATCCCCACCATCATCATGGTGCTGCGCAAGCAGCGCGAGTCGAGCGACGTCTTGGTGGTGGACGCTTCCAAGCACTTCGTGAAAGAAGGCAAGAACAACAAGCTGCGGGCAAGCGACATCAAGCGTATCGTCGACGCCGTGACAACGAACGCGACCGTCGACAAGTTCAGCCGCCTGGTTCCCATCGACGAGATCCGCGCCAACGACTATAACCTCAACATCCCGCGCTATGTGGACTCGAGCACGGCCGCCGAAAGCTGGGACGTGTATGCCACCATGTTCGGCGGCGTGCCGAAGGCCGAGGTGGACGCGCTCGAGCGCTATTGGAAGGTATGGCCGAGCCTCAAAGGGCAACTCTACCGTGACGCAGGTGGATCGTGTCTTGTGCCCGCGACCGACGACGTTGCGCAAACGGCGAAGGAAAATGCCGATGTCCGTGCCTTTCTGGACGGATACCGTAATGCGATAAGCGATTTACCTGCCACGCTGCGAAGCCGCTTGGTAGACGGCGCCGATGAAGTTGATACCGTGGCCGAGGAAGAGGTCATCGCGGCGCTATTGAAAGACGCACTGGCGGGCACGGCCCTGGTCGACGGCTACGACGCCTACCAGGCGCTCGACGATGCCTGGGTGGGAATCTCCGGCGATTTGGAGGTCATCCAAACCGAGGGGAAAACCGCCGTGCGCAAGGTAGACCCGAACATGGTGGTCAAGAAGAAGAACGGCAAAGACGTCGAGGTACAGGACGGCTGGGCTGGCCACATCCTGCCGTTTGCGCTTGTGCAAGAGCACCTGCTTGCCGAAGACGTCAAGGAGATTACTTCCCGTGATTCCCGTCTAGGCGAGATATCGCAGGAAATAGACGAGATTCTCGAGAGTTTCGATGAGGAGGACAAGGGGTCTTCCGCTGCTGTCAATGACGAAGGTTCGTTTGTGGCGACTGAGCTCAAGAAGGCTGTGAAGGCTATCGGAAAGCACCCCGAAAACGATTTTGAGCAAGGTCTGGTTCGTGCGCAGGCGCTGCTCGATGAGGAGAAAAGCCTCAAGAAGGCAAACAGGGAAGCGAGAGTGGCTCTTGAGGAGACGACCAAGGAAGTCATCGAGGGCCTGACCGATGCCCAGTGCGACGATCTATTGGTTGCCAAGTGGATAGAGCCGTTGCAGACCGAGCTTCTGGCTCTTCCCGAAACCGTTGTGAGCGACTTCATCGCGAAGGTGGCTGTGCTCAACGCCAAATACGCGACAACCTACTCGGACGTGTGCAACCAGATAGATGATGCAGAAAGCCAGCTAGCAGACATGCTGGGCCAGCTTACGGGCAATGAGTACGACATGGCTGGCATCGCCGAGCTGCGCAAGCTGTTGGGCGGTGAGTAGCATGGCAGAGAAACAAAATACCCCGGAAATCCGCTTCGAGGGATTCACTGACCCTTGGGAACAGCGTAAGTTGGGGGGATTATTCTTCGAAAGCAATGAGCGCTCATCATCGATGGAGATCCTATCTGTCAGTGTGGCTAAAGGAATATATCCCGCATCGGAATCGGACAGGGATACAAATCCGGGCGCGAGCCTTGCAAATTACAAAGTGGTTCACAAGGGCGACGTTGTCTACAACAGCATGCGAATGTGGCAGGGCGCTGTTGGGTCAAGTGATTACGATGGTATTGTTAGCCCAGCTTACGTAGTTGCTAGACCTGCCATCGAGCTAGACTCAACATGCTTTGGCTATCTTCTGAAGCGGCCTGAGATGTTATATAAATATCTGTGCGATTCGCAGGGGAACTCGAAAGATACCCAAACTCTGAAATACAACAGATTCGCGGATATCGAAGTCACAATGCCAGCAAATCTCGAAGAGCAACGGGTGATTTCAGCTTGTCTGGGGCGCGTTGACACCCTCATCACCCTTCATCAGCGTAAGTACGACAAGCTGTGCACGGTGAAGAAATCGATGCTCGACAAGATGTTTCCGAAACTCGGCGAGACCGAACCCGAAATCCGCTTCGAGGGTTTCACTGACCCTTGGGAACAGCGTAAGTTGGGGGAAGTCGCTTCAATTAAAACAGGACCTTTCGGAAGTCTGCTCCATGCAGAAGACTACGTAGTTGATGGAATTCCCATTGTTACGACGGAACATTTCAAATCTGGTTTTCTCCCTGACGAGATAGCTGGCCTACCTCAGGTGAGCGAAAGTGACCGCGCAAGACTTGAGCAGTATTCCGCAATCGAAGGCGATATTCTGTTTTCGCGTGTTGGTTCTGTTGACGTTAATGCACAAGTAACCGCAGCTCAAAGCGGCTGGCTGTTTTCTGGGCGCGTGCTAAGAGCCCGACCAACCGTCTCGGTGATAAGTCCTAATTATCTTCATTACGAACTGAGCACGGATGATGTTAAACGTTCGATAATCAATCGTGCCGTTGGCGGCACGATGGCCTCCATCAATACAGAAATACTTGAAGATACGGAAATCAGTTTTCCCCGAAGCAGAACGGAACAGTTAGAAATAGGTCGCTCTCTAGGAAACCTCGACAGCCTCATCGCCCTTCATCAGCGTAAGCTTGAGCTGTTAAGGAATATCAAGAAATCGCTGCTGGATAGGATGTTCGTTTAATAACTTTCGTGAGTTGTCTCTTGTTTCGAGCCCCAGAACCGCCGATTTCGCTATGTTGAGTTGGCGGTTTTTCGTTCTACTGAGGATAATAATGTTGTGCGCCTTGCCATTAGACTGTCACTGATGAAGGGTGATGAGGGAATCGAGATTGAGAACAACCGATGATATGCGCTTTTGCTCGCTTTCCGACGGGTAAGAGATCTCAACTTCAGCGATGTCGTTACCATGGACGTGTACGACCGATTTTCCTTGTGCCCGCTTTGCCAAATCGTCATGGGCTTTGCTGTACGTTATGGCAAGCGCGGTGTAGTCCGGGTCGAGCTTGCCTGTCGGGGTGACGACGTTCAAATCACCACCCAAAATGATTCCTGACCTGCGCACGGATGATGCGATGGCGATATCTTCTGCCGTCTCACCGGATGCAGGAACGATCACTTCGTTGCCCCTTGAAAGAATCGATCCATCCTGCTCAACGGTAAAAGTGTCTACTTCCTCGATACGCGATTCGTATTGGGTATACAGGCGTCCATATAAGATTAGTGGGGTGCCGGCATCCCTAATGTCAGCTTTGCTGTATCCATGTCCCTTAGAAAACGTGCATAGCTCTCCCAACTTACGCTGTTCCCAAGAAAGATACTCGTATAAGCCACGGTATTGGCACTTACGCTGATGAAGGGTGATGAGGTTGTCGATCTCGCTCAACGCCGCGCCTATGGCAGTTTGCTCCGACAAACCAGGAAATCTTACTTGTGTATCTTGCAGTGCGGCCTTTGAAACAGAAATCACCTTGATCCCCTGCATTAAGGGAAGAAGCTGTCTGTGGTATGCATCGGAATTAAGGTAGTGACCCAGGTAACCCGTCCCAAAGGGGGACCGAGGTCGCGCCGGTATCGTATGCAACCCCGAGATGGTTGGCTCTTTGGGTAGCTTCCGCAGTTCAACACACTTGCCAGCCGCTTCGTCTTCTGCTGTGTCGGCGAAAATGACATCACCTTCGCGAAGTATCGACCCAGCAAATTTGGGAAGCACTGTATCGTCAGTAATGAACGGCAAATCGCTTCGTTCGCCATCGAGACAATCACCGAACTTAATAAGAATATCTCCGTAATGAACATTGCGAGCAGTGCCATTCTCGCCATTCAAATCAGCGCGTGAAAGAGTGTTGTTCTTCAAGAACTCGAAGCAGTCTCCCAACTTACGCTGTTCCCAAGATGGAGTCGTCCAATCTGGATAACCGCTTGGGAACAGCGTAAGCTAGGCAGCATTGCGGCTTCATTTGATTACGGCTTGAACGCAGCCGCAACTGAATATGACGGTCAAAACAAATATCTTCGCATCACCGACATTGACGACACAACACATGAGTTCTTGAAAAGCGATCTTACAACTCCGTTGGCTGATCTTGCAATGAGTGCAGATTATTTACTGGAGGAAGGCGATTTGCTCTTTGCTCGTACGGGCGCAAGTGTTGGAAAAACCTATCTGTACAGGCAATACGATGGAACGGTCTACTTTGCTGGATTCCTGATTCGCGCACGAATCGGAGAAAGTGCTGACCCCGAATTCGTCTATCAGGCAACCCTGACCGATGCCTACAAGAAGTATGTTGCCATAACCTCGCAGCGATCCGGCCAGCCTGGCGTCAATGCTCAGGAATACGCAGATTATCAATTGATGCTTCCTTCTAGAACGGAACAGCAGCAAATTGGGATGACGTTGCGGTCTCTCGACAACCTCATCACCCTTCATCAGCGTGAGCCACGGTTTGCTGATACAGGTTAAATAAGAGTCGAAAGAGCTCTCATGACGATGTCAATGTCCTTGTTCTCGAGCTCTTGGATGACGTGCAGATAGGTTTCCTGGGTGGTGGTCATGCTTGCATGCCCAAGCCTTCGGGATACGCTGGCGATGGAGACGCCTGCGAACAGCAAAAGTGATGCATGTGTATGCCGCAGCCCGTGGACGGATATGGTAGGCACGCCAACATTCTTGCAGTGGCGCGCTAAAACGCTGTTGGCTGTCGAGTTATAGACCTTCCCCTTCGCAAATATGGGCTCGGTCGGCGGAAGGTCTTTGAGCAGTCCAGAAAGTTGCATGATGAGTTGCCAGTCGAGTTGAACCTTCCGCATCGATGAGGCGTTTTTCGTGGGGACGAATCCGCCACCGTTCTTGTAATCCCAGGTCTTGTTCACCGAGAGCGTTTGATGGGCGAAGTCAAAGTCTTCGGGAGTAAGCCCAAGGGCTTCGGAGAAGCGCAGGCCCGTTTTAGCGACTATCAAAATAAGCCAATCCCAACTCGGCCCGCCTGATAAATCAAGGTCGCCGAGCATGGCATGAAGCTCAAACTGGTTGAGATACTTGATCTTTTTCGCCCGCGGCTGTTTCCCTTTGATGATGGCCTTGCGCGTAGGGTCGCGGGGAATGAGCCCCTCGTCAACTGCATCAAGGATCGCCCCCTTAAGCTGATGGTGGAAGTCCATGGTTGTCTGGCGCTCGTGGTGTTCCGCGTAACCATTGATGAGCTGCTGGTACGAGGTCCGGTCGAGATCTTTTATCTTGAGGTCTGGAATCAGCTTGGCAAGCCAAGACTGCGTGAGCCGGTACTTTCCCATGGTGACCTCACGGATGGCCCCTTCTTTGTAGACGCTAATCCATTGCGAGTAGTAGTCGCAGAAAAGAGATTCTTCATTGATACCGATTGGCATTTTTACCCTCTTTCATCATGTGAGTTGGCTCACGCTGATGAAGGGTGATGAGGGAGTCAAGCTCGGCTAAGCTCTTCGCAATTGCCTTCTGCTCGGCGTGATCGGCAGGCACGGCGAAGAACGATTGTGAAATCAGATTCCAATCTGCGCGAGGCATCTTAGAGCCCGAAGATACATTTGCGAGCCTTTGGAAGTTGTTCGTTTGAATCAGCCGATACAAAAATGAACTGTCACACTTTGTTGCCCTAAGGACCCAAAAATCACCAACAGCTACACCATTGAACTGCGGGTATAGCCAATTCATCAAATAAGGACGAAGCTTCCCGTATAGAACATCTCCGGCGTAAAACTTAATTCCCGTTTTGCCGCCTTCTTTGTCGCGCAAATCTTTGTTCAGCGTGCCCTCGCCGGAAACGATGTCCTCGTATTCGACTTGAGGCAAATCGGAATCGCTTGACTGAATGGAGACCCTGTCGGTCAGATCGGAGAACTTACGCTGTTCCCAAGTTGAAACGAGGGGGCGCATGGTCGCATGCGTCCCCTCAGATAGACTAACTTTCGATTTCGTCTGTTCAAAAAAGCCGCTCATTCGTCGATGTCGAAGCCGCCTTCTAGGATGAACTTCTTCAACAGCGCCGCCGCACGGGTGTTCACCTTGAACAGGGGAAGCGTTCTGCCTTCCTTCTGCTCAAAGAAGGCCTTGGCGCGCGCCTTGTCCACCGAGTCCTTCAAATCGTCGAAGCGTCCGAACTCGTTAATGTTCGATTCCGTCAGGTCAAGCGCAGCCATGTTGGCAAGAAGCTCGCCGTCTATGCCGAGCGCCTCGACGATTCGCTCGACTTGAGCGTTTTTCGCCTTGCGGGCATAGGACGTAATGTAATCCCTCAACGTCTTGTCGTCTTCCAGGGCGACGTCCCCTCGCTCGACATCGTGGAGGAACAGCTCAGCGAAGCGTTGGTCATCCTGGCTTAGGGACGCGAACGATCGGTGGAGCTCCTCACGCGCGGCGGCAAGGCCCTCGTCATCCTGCTCAAGGCATTTCAGCCACTTCTCGAAGTTCGCGTTCATGTAGTCGCTGTCTATGAGCCCCGTGTCGATCTCGGTTATATGACCATCGAGCTCGTAGGGCGCTTCGGGCGCGTCGCCAGGCCCGCCCCCTCCTGCGAACAACTCCTTGTACCGCTGCACGAGAATGAGGTAGGTCCGCTCGTCGATAACCGGTTGCACGAAGAAGGACTTGCCCCTCGGCTCGCCTTCCTCCGGCTCCACCTCAAACTCGTAGGTATCCTGCTCCCATGTGAAGCCCTGCACCTTTGCGGCCTCGAGGAACTCGTTGAGCTCAACGAACTCCTTGGCGAACTTGCGCCTGGCTTCCTGCGATGCGGGGAGCTTGGAGAGGTCCCCTACGCCAGCTGCTTCGAAGACCATGAGTATCTCCTGAAGGCGCGCGTCCATCAACGCGATATTCTCCGGTAGTTTCTGGACGAACATGTCGAGCGGGCGGTCTCCCGAATACAGCTTCACTGCCGCTTCGATATACCCCTTCATGGTGTGGGGATGACGGTAATAGCGGATCGTGCCGAAGGGCTTGTCGGGGCCGAACAGGCGATTCGTGCGGCTGAACGCCTGGATGATGCTCTCGTAGTCGATGACCTTGTCGAGGTAGAGCGTGTTTAGCCATTTGGAGTCGAAGCCCGTGAGCATCTGGTCCACTACGATGAGCAGGTCGATGCGAGAGTCGCGGTTGGAGTCGACGTTGACGTAGGGCTTCTTGTGAGACAGGCGCGCCGAGATGTCCTTCTTCATAGCGGGCCATGTAGGGATGGTGAACTCCTGACCGTATGCCTTGTTGTAGTCTTCTATGAGCTCGACCAGGGCATCTTCCTTCACCGTAGAGCCGGCGTTGTTGTCAATGCTCGGATCGAAAAGGGCGGTCACTTTCATCTGCGGGGCGCGTTCCTTGAAGGCTCGGTAATAGTCGATTGCCTCCGGGATGGAGCTTGTCGCCAAGATTGCATGGAACTTGTTGCCGTGGGAGAGCACCGGGAAACGGCGCAGGATGTCCTCTACGACCTTTTCGTGGTGCGGAGTGTCGGGCCAGTATTGGGCGCGGGTGAGGAAATCCTCGATGCCCTTGATGCGGTTGCCGGCGCTGTCGACCATCGGTCCCATGGGGACCTTTGCCGAGTCCATATAGTAGTAGAAGACCTTGCTCTTTCGATCGTCGAAGATGGCTTCGGCTACTGTTGCGGCTTTCGCTTGCTCTAGGGCGACCGCCTCGCGCACGTCGTGGTCGTCGAAGGTCGTCACCATATATGGGTCGAAGCCCAGGACGTTGCCGTCGCGGATGCCGTCTGCGATGCTGTAACGGTGCAGACACTCGCCGAACACCATGGCGGTGGTGGAGCCCTTCTTCTGGTTCTCGTCGAGAATCGGCGTACCTGTGAAGCCGAAGAACAGCGCGTTGGGGAACGCGCGGCGTATGTCCTGGAGCATCTCGCCGAAAGTGGAGCGGTGGCACTCGTCGATGACGAACACGATCCGTTTGGAGGCTAGGCGGTTGAGTTCCGCCTGGGTGATTCTGCCCTCGCCGGCCTTCACGTTGCTCATCTTCTGGATAGAGGTCACGATGAGGCGGTTCTTGGGGTCGTCGCTCGCGAGCTTCGACTTCAGCACCTGCGTGTTCTCGGTCCCCTGCACGTCGTCGGCGTCGTCTGCGAACGCGCGGTACTCGGAGAGCGACTGCGTGCCCAACTCGATGCGGTCCATGAGAAAGATCACCTTGTCGGCGTCGCGCGAGTCAGCTATGAGCTGGGCAGATTTGAAGCTCGTCATGGTCTTGCCGGAGCCGGTGGTATGCCATATGTAACCGCCGGGGCGCCCCGGGGTGCTGCTCTTGGGTCTCTCGTCCCATTTGCACTTGCGCACCTTGTCGGATATGGCGGCGGCCGCGTAGTACTGGTAGCTGCGCATGACTTTCAGGCAGCCGTCCGAGCTGTCGGCCACGGTGTAGAAGCCAATGAGCTGGTGCGCCATTGGAATGGAAAGCAGCGTGGAAGTGAAGCGTTTCCATTCGTCGGTTCCGGGTTTGTCGCCCGCGCAGACGGGCTCGTTGTTGAAGTCTTCCCAGTGGAAGAAGAAGTTCGGGTTGAATGCGCCCGTGCCAGGGTTGGCGAAATAGCGCGCCTCGTCGGGGGTCATCCCCACGAAGATCTGCGTCAGGCGGAAGAGCCCCGTGAACACGCCCTCGTGGGCATACTTCTCGATCTGACCAGTAGCCTGGCTGACGGGGATGCCGCTACGCTTGAGCTCGATATGGATGACCGGCATGCCGTTGATGAGCAGGCACAGGTCTCCACGGCGGTCGTTCAGAATCTTGTTCTTCGCAGGATAGACCGGCTGCTGAGCTATCTGGTAGCGGCTCTGGCCGGCTGCGATCTCCTGACGATCATAAATCTTCAGGCTCACCTCCTTGCCCAGGTGAAGCGCGTCGTCGGGGTTGTCGCGCGTGACGGCGACGGTCTTTCCGTTGATGAACCCGTTGAGTGCGAGTGGGGTCTTGAGCGTTTCGATTTGTTCGATGATCTGCGCCATCTCGCCCTGGGTGAGCGGGCAGCCGTTCAGGCGGTCTATGTCGGCGTTGTTCTGGAACAGAATCTTCGCCCAGTTGTCGATGAGGTCCTGCTCGGTGGGATAGCGAAGCACACCTCCCGCGTCGTCCCAGCCGTGCTGCTTTAGCACGGTTATGACCGCTTCTTCGAACGAAGCCTCTTTATCGAAAACCATAGCAAAACCTATCTGCACAATTGCAAAAAGCGCATTTAACTGTTCCAAACATTATAGGTCACGCGGCAATTTCCCCGGGATGGCTCAGGCCCATTACAGTCTGCAATAGGTCATCGATAAATTTCGATGGCGAGCATTCGGCGCATTGCCTACGATACGGGCAAGCCCCGAGGGGCCGCCGATCAGACGCCTCCGGATGGCTGTCTGCCTCCTACCTCCCCTCCGCCTTCAGCTTCAACAGCAGATCGCCCAGCTCGGGACACTTGCTGGAGAGGCGCGTCTGGGGTCGCTCGCCCATCCCCCACCGCTGGCGGACTTCCTGGGCGTGCGGACTCACGTGATAGTCCCCCTCCATCATCTGCTTGAGCAGCTTGGCGGTCACGCGCGCATCGGCAAGGGCGCTGTGGGCGTGACCCGTCGACTCGTCAAACTCGATGCCAAACCACGTCGCCGCGTCACTCAAAGAGACGCGCCCGTGGCTGCCCACGTCCATGATCGAGGTGTAAAACGCCTGCAGGTCAGCCCAGTCCGTAGGAAATGCGGCAAGGTCGATGTGTTTTGCCTGGCACTCGGTCAAAAGTTGTCGCCGGTCCGCCCCGCTCCAGCAAACCACCTGGGCGGAGTAGCGACCGATCCAATCGCTGAGCCTTTTGATCACCATGTAGAGCGGATCGGCCATCGCGGTGTCCACGGCTGATATCCCCGTAAGCTCGCGGACGGAAAACGCAACGCCTTCGGTAAATTCCGTCTGCACAAACTGCGAGAACTCGCCCATAACGTTGCCGTGGTAATCAAGCTTGACGGCGCCGACCTCGATAATCTCGTTGCGCAGCCCACGTCGCTGGCGCTGCTTTGGCACCGGCGCAAACTCAAAGTCCAGCACGATCTGGCGCGCAAAGTTCGTCGTATCGATAGCCGAGATACCCGGCGTCTTTTCAGCTGACACGGTTAGGGCC
>SKEF01002784.1_pt1 | contig 12880 bp, 9 predicted proteins | sample 4826691 | NCBI WGS metagenome assembly SKEF01 (sample SAMN11008816, study PRJNA524170) | human gut metagenome | biome: Human fecal sample; material: Feces; isolation source: fecal sample from pouch patient p23, p27 | host: Homo sapiens | place: Israel: Tel-Aviv | collected 2016-08-24
CCAAGCACACGTTGTATTGGATGGTGCAGCCAATTTCCGGAGATGATGCGGAACATCTGCTTGACGCATTCGGTCCCGTGCATCGCGCGGATGTAGGCGAAATCAACGATATCGTGTGGGTTTCCGTACGTGAAGCACGTAAAATCCTCACGCATTCCACCGATAAAGACACCCTCGCCATCTTCGTGGACCGCGTACAGGAGGGTGCCGCAACCGCGCAGAATCTGCTGATCGTGCGCCATGCCAAGGCTGAATCGCGCAAATCATGGAAAGGCACCGACGCGAACCGACCGATCACTCCGAAAGGCGCGGCCGCGGCATTCGCACTCAACCGCGAACTTGCCTGCTACAACCCAACCCGCCTCGCAACCTCACCATGGCTACGCTGCCAGGAAACACTGCAGGTGCTTAGCTGGCAGACCGAACGCCCGATGGAACACATCGACGCGCTCACGGAAGACGCCTTTGCCGAACACCCGACCATCGCATGGCTGGCGTTCCTCAAGCAGATTCAGCTCACGCTCAAAACCCGCGAAACCACGGCGATCTGCATGCACCGACCGGTAATCGGGGGTATGTTTGACCATCTGCGCGGACTGTGCGCTCGCAAGGCGCTCTCCAAGCAGCTCATCGCCAAAACGCCGTTCATGCCTACCGGCACCGCCGTAGCGCTGTTTATAATCGATACGCCGCAAGGTCCCAGCATTATCGACATTCAAAAGGTTTCACCCATTGTCTACTAACATGCATTACGGTTCCGGCTCGGTTATTCCAAGCCGTTCCGCCGGTTTCACCAACACTGGATCGCCGCGCCCGGCCCGCCCGGGGCAACTCGACCAGATGATGGCCGACAATATTGCGGGAGGTGCCGATCCGGCACAAATCAACGAGATGAGCCACGCCTCGGCGGCCGCGCTGCTGGACCGCGTGCATCACACGCAGGACGCCGAACTCGTGGAACGCGTGCTCACGCTGGTGGACCGCGAAGGCGTTGACGTAATCGCCGAATTATGGAGCAAATCCGAGCCGGATTCGCTGCCGGGCATTCTATGGCGACTGTATGTGCTGCGCACGTGGATGCGGAAGAATCGTGAGTCGATCGCACGATTGTGGCGCGTCGGAGAACCGGTTGCAACTACCGCTTCGGCAATTGCCGGAGTCGACCAAGCACCCACGGAAGATGACATTGCACACACCGCCGATTCGATTCTGGCGGGCGCATTCACCGGCGATTTCGCGATTGCGTTGGAACGTGCGGCGGCGTTCACCGACGTGGTTGCGTTGGGATTGCGCATTGAGGCACGAAATATGGCCTCACGCTTGGAGGCGGTGAATTCAGAGGCCATACAAGCGGAAAGCTCGGATGCCACGAAAAAGCAAGCACGCACGAAAGCGGCCCGTTTGATGCACACGGCCGGCAATCTGTTTGTCACTGCCAAGGATTTTCGTCATGGGGCGAATCTGTGGAGGCGAGGAAAACTGGAGTAGCGCAATCTGGAGTAATGCAATCCACTTCTCTTATCCCCTAATAAAAGTGCCGCACACCAATCGCAATATCAATTCGCGACACGGCGTACCGTGCGGTCTGCAGCATCTGTAGAATAGGAATTCGCGCCGGGCCATGCATAGCCCCGGGCTCCATTTTTTGCCGCTGCGAGCGGCCTTTGCGCCGACAGGCGCTTTCGTGGTTCGGCGCTTTCCCCTCTTCTTAAATTTCGTTGCTTTTTTCATACGATTTTTCATCGTCTTTCTTGACTCCTTTCCCGGCTCCCGCGCTTTTCCTCGCAATTATGGACTACGCTTAGAAAACATGGATATTCATGTTTTGAACCACCCGCTGGTGGACCACAAGCTCACCGTTCTTCGCGATAAGAACACCCCGTCCTCCACGTTCCGCGAGCTCGTTTCCGAACTCGTGATGCTTGAGGCTTACGAAGCCACCCGCGACATCGCAGTCGTGGACAAGCCGATTGAAACCCCGGTCGCTCCGATGGTAGGCAAGCACATCGCTTCCCCGGCACCGATCATTGTGCCTGTGCTGCGCGCGGGTCTGGGCATGCTTGACGGCATGACCAAGATGATTCCGTCCGCCGAAGTCGGCTTCCTCGGCATGAAGCGCGACGAGGAGAACCCGACCCAGCAGATCACGTACGCGAACCGCTTGCCCGACGATCTGAGCGGCCGTCAGTGCTTCCTGATCGACCCGATGCTCGCCACCGGCGGCACGCTGGTCGCGGCAACGCATTACCTAGCCGAGCGTGGCGCGAAGGATGTTACCGCCGTGTGCATTCTGGGCGCTCCGGAAGGTCTGAAGTTCGTTGAGGAGAACCTCGACCCGTCCATCAAGTTCAAGCTGGTGCTGTGCGCCGTCGACGAGAAGCTCAACGACAAGTGCTACATCGTGCCAGGCTTGGGCGATGCCGGCGACCGTCTGTATGGCGTGATCGACTGACCGAAGCAGAGCTCAACCGAATCGGTCCAATCAGTTAATCGAGTAAATCGAAAAAAAAAACGGCCTGCCACAACGCAAATCATGCGACGGCAGGCCGAAATCATATGTAAAACCTCTACTGCTCGTCGGGCACGAACGCCTCGAAAATATGATGGTCGAACCAGTCATCGCACTGGGCGAGCTCATCGCGGCTACGCACCGTCCACGACACGGGAACGGCACCCATGAAACGAGCCAACCGCACCTGCGGACTGTTGCCACCATGCCAGTCGTAGGCGACGAAATCAGGGCGGGAAATCCAGTCGAAAATCAACGCACCGGCCGCATATTCCTTGGCGAGCGCACCCGGATCAGACGGCTTCTCCTCCCCCTGCGGCCACCAGGAAAGCTGGCCACGGCACACTTCCGGACGGTTCTCCTTGTACCAGTTGACGGCGGCCGGATTGAACGATTCGATCACGTACGCGCCGGAATAGGCCTGCAGCAGTGCGTCGCCCTTTTCCATGAGCTCGACATCGCGCGGATTCCACTTGGAATTGTCGTCGAACTTGTATTCAACGATCAGCGGCACACGGCCCGCCACTACCTTGAGCACGTCGGTGAACAGCGGCACATGCTGGAAGTATCCGTCCGGAGCACTGTCGGGAGTAGTGACCAGCGGCGGCTTCTCCAGCGAGCCCGACAACGGCGCTGCCACAGCGGCACCTGGGGCATCGGTTGGGAACAGCGGGATGCGAGTCAGCTCATCGTAGGTGAGATCGGCCACGCGTCGCGGATCTCCGGCGACGCGCATCAGATCGCCGTCATGCACCACCACGATTTCGCCGTCGGCGGTCATCTGCAGGTCAAGTTCGATGCCGTAACCCGCCTCGCAGGCCGCGGCAAACGCCGCAAGCGAGTTCTCCGGAGCGATCGCACCAGTCACGCTGGGACTGCCATAGCCCGCCTTCATGGCCATACGTCGGGCGAGCGCCACGTATTCGCCGCTTTCATTGGCATATTGCGCAGTCAGGCCGGAACCTGCGTCGTGCAGACCGCGGTGCGCATACCACACGTCGGGAATGGACGGCACGTAGTTGCGACGCTTGTCGGAGAAGGTACGCGGGGCAATCGCCCATACTGCGGCACCTGCGGCGAGCGCACCGCCCGCCAACACTTTATTGACGAATGATTTGGACATGGGCTTTCCTCCCTTACATGGCCGTTCACGCATTCTCTCGCATTGGTTCGCACCGTTCGCGGCCATCGAATCTGTCTCTTCTGAGATTAGCCTATAAATCACAAAAAACTACCGTTTTTTGTTGGAACGTCCCTTGAAGTAAATGTCAAACACGATCCAGACGGACAAAATGAACGCGATCACATATCCCATGAAACCGACGATTGGAATGCCGAAAATCACCGGTTTGATGCCAGCGTAGTAGACGATCGACGAGCCGATGAACAATCCGACGACGATCAGCGCCATCGTAAGCCTGTTCACCATGTTGGCAAGCAGATGGATCGGTTCCTGCGAACCGACCATCTCCATATTCACGCGCAACTGGCCGCGCGTAAGCATACGGGAGGCCACTTTCAGCTCATTGGCGGCAGTGAGCAGGCTGTGCAGCGCCTGATGACCTTCGATAACCAGCGATTTCGCCTCATCCTTGGCGAAATCCTTCTTCGACGTGCTTGCCGCGATATGGTCAGAGATGATCTGAATCATATTCACGTCTGGAATGAACTCGTCGAGCAGGCCCTCCAAAGTGACCAGCGCACGCCCGACCGTGGTGACGGTGCTCGGCACTTCAATGCCGTGGCGTTGCGCCATTTGCGTCAATGCGGTGAGCATGGCGGCGATATCCAGCTCGGCCAAATCCACTGTGCCGAATTCCTTGACGATCACGTCCAAGTCGGCCAATAACGCCGGATAATCCTCCGGATCGGCCTCGGCACCGGCGAAACGCAGCAGACCGTCGGCAAGCGCGGGCGAATCCTGTTTGGCGACGGCAAAGATCATGTCCTTCAGCACGGAACGGGTTTTGGCATTAAGCCGACCCGTCATGCCTAGGTCGAGCAGCACGATCTGCCCGCCACGCACCATGATGTTGCCCGGGTGCGGATCCGCATGGAAGAAGCCTTCGTCAAGCACTTGCGTGGCATAGTTGTCCACAAGTTTGGTGCCTATCTCCTTCAGATCGTAGCCCGCTTCGATAAGTTCGTTGGGGTGCGAAACGGAGATGCCCTCCACATAGTCCATGACCACCACATGCTCGGTACACAGTTCCGGGTAGGGCTTCGGGCAGTCCATGTATTTGTAGCGTTCGCAGAATCGTTTGAATTCGGCCAAATTGCGGGTTTCGATCAAAAAGTCGGTTTCCGATTCAAAGGTGTCCCACAATTCCTCGACCACGCCGGAGAGATCGACCACTTGCGCACTGTGCATTGTTTTGGCGGCTATTCGTGCGATGGTGCGCATGATGGACACATCCTGTGCCATGGTTTCGCGCACTCCCGGCCGCTGTACTTTTACGGCCACGTCTTCGCCGGTGGAAAGTTTCGCGCGATGCACCTGTGCAAGACTCGCTGAGCCAAGCGGCGTGGCGTCGATATGCTCGAAGATCTCGCCAACAGGACGACCATATTCGTCCTCAAGCACCTGCAGTACCGTACCGTACGGCATAGGATCGGCATCGGCGCGCAGTTTGGACAGCTCGTCGCAGAACGATTGGGGCAGGATTTCGGATCGCATGGATAGGATCTGTCCGACTTTCACGAAGGTCGGGCCGAGCGCTTCGAGCATGAGACGCATTTTGATGGGCGTCAGTCCGTGCACAATGTCGAACTGGTTGACGATTTGTGCGATTTGCGTAAGTCGTTTCAGTTTGCCACGTCGCGTCAGGTGGTAGCGTTGCGAGAATGAGTCTTTGCGAGGGCCGAACAGTCCGATGGTTTCGGGTTGCGTAAAGGTTGCGCTGTTCTGTTTGCGCGATTGCGGCATTCCCGTTTTTTCCGCGGATTTGGCTGCCGTTGCCGCTGCCGCGTCGGGCGAGGGGTCTGCCGCGGGATTGATGACCGCGTTGACTCGGTCAGAAAGTGTGACCGGTTCTACGCTTTCGGGGCGGACCGCGTCCGGCTCGATTGGGGAATTCAAAGACATATCGCTGCTCGCAAACGTTGGTCGGATTACGATGAGTGGGATTCATGGGGGCTTGCGTCCCACGTATTTCATGCGATTCGCACGTTTCTTATCGATTCGCACGCGATTTTCGAACGTTTCGCATGCCGTGCAAGTTTCGTATGGCGCGCATAACAAATCGCCGTCTGAACGTGATGCGACGAGCAGACGGCGATGTGAACGATTGAACGTTACTCGGCTTTGGCTTCGGGTTCGGCTTCCTTGGTTTCCTCTGCAGCCTTGACTTCAGAGGATTCCTTGACCTCCGCGACCTTGTGCTTGAGTTCGGCGTTGAGGGCCTTGCCCTGTTCGACGGTCAGCTCGCCCTTCTTGACGAGATCATCAACGATTTCCTGGCTCTTCTCAACCGTGGTCGCCAAAGCACCAACGCCGGCGAGGAAGACCTTACGCAGGCCGTCACCAAAATCAAAATCAGCCATGATTACCTCCTTAGGTGATGGTGGTACCCACTCTATCGCATTATCTTCACAAATAAAGTCAACGAAACTGGTCAATCGTCGCAATTCTGCGGAAAGTTCGCTGCCGTATGCCCACAGCGTACGGAAAAACGAAAACGAAGCCGCAAAACGCAGGACAGTGAGATCGTGCGAAACTCACCCAAAAAACGAGCGGCCGATCAGCGCGGACGTGACATGGCCACGCGACGCGCGTTGTCGGCAATTGTATTGATGCGGTCAAGTTCCGAACGCTGCGCCTGCGTTTGCCCTGCAGCAACCGGATCGAACGAACCATATCGGCGTTCCACGGCGGTACGGATCAGAAAATCGGCAATCGCGGGATTCTTCGGCAGCAGCGAACCGTGCATGTATGTGCCAATCACATTGTTGACGCGTGCGCCTTCCGTATGATCCTCGCCATTGTTGCCGGTACCGTCCGCGTCAACGACGCCGAGCGGCTGCACGCCTTCGCGCAGGAAGGTTTGGCCGGAATGGTTTTCGTAGCCGATGATGTCGCCGAAATCGGCGGAATGCTCGGTCAGATTGCCGATCATGCGCACTTCCTGGCCGACCGTGTACGCGCCAATCACGCCGATGCCGTCAAGTCGGGAACCATCCACCGTTTCGAAATATTCGCCGAACAGCTGGTACAGGCCGCAGATCATGAGCATGGGGGTGCCGTCGGCAGCTAGCGAGCGCAGCAGGTCGGCGCGTTTGAAGAAGTCGTCGACGATTTTCTTCTGGCCGGTGTCTTGGCCGCCGCCGCCCAGAATCATATCGACATGTTCGGGCCACGCGTCGCCCTGATTGTAGGCGTGCACGTGCGGTTCGTAGCCGTACAGCGCGAGTCGGCGCTGGATGGTGAGTACGTTGCCGGAGTCGCCATAGATGTTCATGTCTTTCGGATATAGCGACACGATGTCGATTGTCTGGCTCATATCGTCTCCCTCATGCGTTTCATACGTTCTTCATACGTTCTTGCGTTTTCATGCGTTGCACCGATTTTCATGCGTTTTTCGCACGTTTTGCCGGATTGTGCGGATGTGCGCCGTCACTTGCCCACGCCAGCGTCGGCGACTTCGGCGATTTTGCCGAGCGCCGCTCGCGTTTTAAGCATCGCCGTGTACGTGCAGTAAATGTGCTTAGGGGTACCCGGATTTGCGTTCACGAACGTTGAGACGGCCTCTTCAAGTTCCGTGTTGACGCTGTTCACCGGCACTTGGTCGTATTCGAGGCGCAACGCCATATCCCATGCGCGTACGCCTGAAACCATGGCTACACCAGTGTCTCGCAGCGAGGAGAAATCCACGTCCCACAACCAGCTCATGTCACGACCGTCGGCGTACTCGTCGTTGATGGCGATCATGGTGTCGCAGCCTTCGGGAGTGAAGGATGCGAGCGACAGACGGAATCCCATGGGGTTTTTGACGAGTAGCAGTTCTACCGGCGAACCGTTTACGTCGATGACTTCGCCGCGTCCGAACGCCGGAGTGACTTCGGCTGCCGCGTCGATCATGGCTTGCGTGGTGGCGTGCGCAAAATCGATCATGCGCTGTGAGATTCCCACTTGTCGCAATAGTTCGTCGGTCACGTTCTCTTCGAACGGCAGGAACATTGCCTGCGCGTCGGCTACGACCGCTCGCACGACGGCCAGTGCGGCCGCCGCGTTGTATAGGTTGTACACACCTTCCAGTTTCACGCCGGTTTCGTACGTTTCGCCGTCGATGCCGAAGCTAGCACGATGGTCGCCTACGGCAAGCAGGGTCACGTCAGCCGGAAACTGTTCCGCAGATTCTGTATTTTCCGATTTTTCTGTATTTTCCCCAGTTTTCGCAATTGCCGAGGAATCGTTAATCGCAGTATTCTCGTCCGATTCTGCAGATTCGGACAAGTCAATACCAACTGACGCTTCAGTATCAGTTGCCGATTCCGTATCAACCGTCGTGCGCATATCATCGTCGGACGGGAAGAAGCTGCGCAACGACCCGTCAAGACCGAAATAGCGCACTTCCACACCATCTTCAGTATGGGCGACGTCAGCAAGTCGTGCGATGCGCGGATCCTCACGATTGAGTACCACGGTTCCGGTGGTCGCTTCGGCGGCTTTGCTCAACAGTTTCGCGGTATTGTCGATTTCGCCGAAACGGTCGAGCTGGTCGCGCATCACGTTGAGCAGCAGGCAGTAGTCGGGCTGTACTTGTTTGACGAAATGCACCGCGTACGCTTCGTCGAGTTCCAATACGGCGATGTCGGCGTCCAGTTTGCCGCCGAGCGAAACTTCCGCCAGCAGCGACGAGACCACGCCACGGGTGAAGTTCGATCCGGTCGGATTGGTGAACACCTTTAATCCCAACGATTCCAGCATGTTTGCCACCATACGAGTGGTGGTGGTTTTGCCGTTCGTTCCGGATACGAGCACCACGCCGAGCGGCAGTTGCTGTAGCGTGCGTGCGAGGAATTGCGGGTCGATCTGTTCCACGATTTTGCCGGGGAACGCGCTGCCGCCGCCATGCGCCAGGCGTGAGGCCGCACGCACGGCTTTGCCAATCAACGGCGTTGCGAATGAGTTCCACGTCATGCTTATACCTCCTGCTGGCTCTGATAGTCCTGCGGCATATCTTTGAACTTGGAGTATGCGCCAAGGAACGCGAGATTGAAGGTATCGGTCGGGCCGTTACGGTGCTTCGCCATGATGATGTCGGCCTCGCCTGGGCGGTCCTCCTTGTCGTAGGCGTCCGGCCTGTGCACAAGGAACACCACGTCGGCGTCCTGTTCGATAGAACCGGATTCACGCAGGTCGGAAAGCTGCGGCTTCTTATCCTGACGCATTTCGGGACCACGGTTCAGCTGGCTCAACGCCACCACCGGCACTTCCAATTCCTTGGCAAGCAGCTTCAATGCACGCGAGAAGTCGGACACTTCCTGCTGGCGGCTTTCCACGGCCTTGCCGGAAGTCATGAGCTGCAAGTAGTCGATCACCACTAATTTCAGATCGTTCGTCTGCTTCAATCGGCGGCATTTCGCACGAATCTCCATCAAACTCATGTTCGGACTATCGTCGATGAATAATGGTGCGTTCTGCAGTTTGTCTTGCAGATTATTGAGGATATTCCAACGTTCCTGCGTAATATCTTCCGCTCGGCGCATGGCTGCCAACGGAATATTCGTTTCCGCGGAGATAATTCGTTGCGCAAGTTCGTTTTTGCTCATTTCCAAGCTGAAGATCACGGATGTCATATTGTGGTGCAACGCGGCGGATCGTGCGAAATCGACGCCGAGCGTGGACTTGCCCATGGCGGGGCGTCCTGCAACGACGATCATCTGGCCCGGCTGCAGGCCCTGCGTCACTTCGTCGATGTCGCGGAATCCGGTTGGTACGCCCTTGGAGACTTCGCCGTTCTGCAGTCGATCGATTTGGTCAAGGGTGTCGGTGATGACGGTGCCGATCGGCGCGTAATCCTGCCTCACTTTGCCGGTCGACATTTCGTAGACTTCTGCTTGCGCCAGATTGACGACGTCTTCGGCTTGGGATCCTTCAGCCGTGTAGCCGAGCTGCGCGATTTTGGTGCCGGCTGCGATCACATTGCGCAAGATGGCACGCTGGTGGATGATGTCGGCATAGAAGGTTGCGTTGGCTGCAGTCGGCACGGATGCGACGAGGCTGTGCAGATAGTCGGATCCCCCCACTTTTTCGAGGTCGCCGTCTTTGAGCAGCTGATTGGCTACCAGCACCGCGTCGACGGGTTGCGATGCGGAAAACAGGTTGATGATGGCTTCGTACACGGTTTGGTTACGCGGCTGGTAGAAGTCGGTGATGTCGATCATCTGTGAGACTTCGCCGATGGCGTCTTTGCTCATGAGCATGCCGCCGAGCACCGCCATTTCGGCGGCGTCGTCATGTGGCGGCACACGGTCGAAGATGGCGTCGCGAATGGCCGCTCCGGATGTTCCGGAAGTGCTGCCATTGCCTGAAAAACCGCGGTTTTGCCCTTGATTCAGGCCGTTGTTCCAAGAATTGCTCTCCGCCATGCTTCTCCAGCTCTTCGATGTGTAGTGTACCGGGAAAAACCATAATACCTGTGCCGCTTCACGAATGATGTTGCGATGAGATTCTGGAGGAATCTCCGCATTGGCAGGATCGAAATCACCCGACACGCGCGAATCGATTCGCTGTGGATAAGAAAGCCGGAAAAACCCGAGTTATCCACATACTGGGGATAACTATGTGGAAAACATATCGAGTTATCCACCAAATGGGGATAACCAAGTGGACAACTTGGGGACATCTTTCGTACGGGTGTCTATTCCCTGGTTGTGACTTGCTTAAGTGAACTGAAGGTGATATGTTCCCCACTTTTTCTTAAACGATGGGTTTCCGACGACGCGACGGGTACCGCGTCGTCGGAAACCATGTCGCTTTGCTGGGCATTCGCTCACAGCCTACGCGGCCTCACATGTGGTAGCGGGTGGCGTTGTACATGGTTCGGACGAGGGTTTCACGCCATTTGCTCCAGCCGTACTGTTTGGAAATGGTCTCACCGGACGTGGCGCCCAATGACGAACCGTCAGCACGAGTCAGGTCAAAGAGCATGTCAAGCAGCAGCGGATCATGATCAAGACGAGAAGCCAATTCGTCGCCAACATTCGGATCATTAGGATTCTGACCAGTCGCAAACTCCGACAACGTAAGATGCTCGCGCACCAGCAACGTGACCCACCAAATAATGTCACGGTCAAAACCCATACGTTTCAACACCGTAGACGCATGCCGGGCACCCTCCGCAGCATGATCGGCAACCCCCGGACGCTTACCGATATCATGCAAAATACCAGCCAACAGCAACGCCTGATAATGTCGATCATCATAACGGTTTCCACGAGGTGTTTCACGACCAAGCCGTGTGACCACCTCAACCGAATGACGGTCAATCGTGTAACGATGAGCAGCCGAAGCGCTCGGACGATTACGAATCGCCAACCATTCCGGAATCAAACGACCCGGAATATCAACAAAATCAATCTCCTCCCATACCTGCAACAACGCGGGACCGCTCGCAAGCAAACGCAAGAACAGACTGCGCGACTCATCATTCCAAGTGCGATCATCAATCGGACATGACTTCAGATTCTGCAACGTGCCGGGCGCAATCGGCAGACCAAACTCAGCTGCAGCAACAGCCGCACGCAATGCAAGGCACGAATCAGACTTCGGATCGGCACCCGGCGCAAGCACAATCTCCTCCTCATGCTTGGCAATACCGGGCGCGACCACATCAAACGTAGGCGCCTGACGCTTGCCACCGCCACGAGGCTGGAACACCTGGAAAAACGCAAAACGAGGCTTCTCATGAGTCAACGAATGCTCGGCTCGGGAAGCCGTGGAATCAAGCGAAAACGCAATCTGACGGCCAACACGCGCAAGCAACGTCTGCAAATCATCAATCGACTTCGCCTCACGCTCGCCACTCGGCAACGTCGGATCAGCCAAACCCAACATCGCCGAAACCCTCGCCTGATAGGGAGCCAGCAGCATATTCGTGTCTTTATTGGCAACCAAATGAATGCAGTCACGCACATCCAACAACCGTTCGACAGCATCGTCATACTGGCCGTGCGGGCGGTCGGCAAGCCAAGAAGCGGTAAGCGCGGATACCAGCACGGAATCGCGCAAACCGCCGCGAGACTCCTTAATATCAGGCTGATTGTCGTACGCCATACGGCCGAACTCGTCCAAACGAGACTTGGCGGAACCCAACAATTCGGGCAAACGCTTACGGGCGGCCCTACGCCAACGTTCCAAAATGGAGACGGCCGTGGATTCGATCAACTGCGCGTCGCCCGCAATCGGCACCACATCCAGCCAACCCATCGCGGCAGGCAGATCATGGTCGGTGACCGCCTCGCACTGCGCGCGGGTACGCACCGACTGGTCAAGATCAAGGCCAGAATCCCAAATCGGATACCACAATTTGTTGGCAAGCTCATTGAGCTGCTGGTCAGTAAGCGCGTGAGGCTCATAAATAACCACCAAGTCAAGATCGGAACTCGGTCCAACTTGGCCGCGAGCCAACGAACCGACCGCACCAAGACCAATACCAACTTGCGGAACGTCAAAAGAAACCGTCTGGCAGGCCTCCTGCCACAACTTCGTCAGGCAATCCATGGCCAAATCCGTACGAGCCTTGCGCTTCGCCGCACCATTGCGGTACACGCCGTCGGCATCCGGCTGACTCATATTCATGAAACGTTGTTTAAGACCATCAACCACTGAAGTCATAGCAAATCCTTATGAATCTTCGCAAAAAACAAGTAAACCTGAGCAGATAAAAGCAAAAGTGGGGCAATCCGAAGCAGAAAAACTGACGCGAAAATCGTATGAAAATCCCCGCACGGCGCGAAGCACGTACGGGGATCCGTCTATTGATAGCCCGAGCCTAAGCCCGGGGTCTTTAATATCTATCCGAATGAATTATCAGATAGCGGCAGAACCGGTCTCACCGGTGCGCACGCGGGTCACCGAATCAAGCGGGGCAACCCAAACCTTGCCGTCGCCGATGGTGCCGGAGCCGGCGGACTTGACGATCACACCAACCAGAGTCTCGGCGTCAGCGTCGTCGGACAGCACCTCGATACGAATCTTCGGAATGAGATCCACGGTGTATTCTGCGCCACGGTAAACCTCGGTGTGGCCACGCTGGCGGCCGTAACCGTTAGCCTCAGACACGGTCAGACCGTGAACACCTGCGGCAGCGAGGGCTTCCTTGACATCGTCAAGCTTATGCGGCTGAATGATAGCGGTAATGAGCTTCA
>SKEF01002797.1_pt1 | contig 12853 bp, 14 predicted proteins | sample 4826691 | NCBI WGS metagenome assembly SKEF01 (sample SAMN11008816, study PRJNA524170) | human gut metagenome | biome: Human fecal sample; material: Feces; isolation source: fecal sample from pouch patient p23, p27 | host: Homo sapiens | place: Israel: Tel-Aviv | collected 2016-08-24
TAGGAGGACTTCCTGACTACGTTGATTTCAAAGAAATCATCGAACCACTCCGCGACCTCTTCAAAGACGAAGTACGAAAAGCCGGCCTGGAACTCGGAATCCCTGAAAAGTTAGTATTCCGTCAGCCTTTCCCAGGTCCAGGACTCGGAATCCGAATCATTGGCGAAGTAACCGCAGAAAAAGTACAGATCGTTCAGGATGCCGATGCCATCTACCGCGAAGAAATCGCGAATGCAGGTCTTGACCAGGAAATCAATCAGTACTTTGCAGCACTCACAAACATGCGCTCCGTTGGCGTAATGGGCGATGAGAGAACCTACGACTACGCAGTAGCACTCCGCGCCGTAAAGACAATCGACTTCATGACTGCAGAATCCGCTGAGTTACCATACGAAGTACTTAATAAAGTTATGAACCGAATCATCAACGAAGTCAAAGGCGTAAACAGAGTATTCTACGATCTGACGAGCAAACCGCCAGGAACGATAGAGTTTGAATAATAAAAATTATCACAGGGCAAAGGCTTTTATCCAGTTTCAGGGCAAAAGTTCCAGCCAGTGAAAAATGAAAATAAGTTAGAATAAAGAATGACCTTGATGGTCTGGAGTTTCCAGACTGTCAGGGTCTTTTTTCTTATCAAAAGTCTGTTTGTAGCCGATTGGCAGCAGTTTTTGAAGATTCTGAAAGTAGAGAAAAGCCTTATTTTAAGGGCTTTTAGAGGTGCTAAAAGCGACATAAAATTTGAATTTTATGAGGACATCCGAAAATTGAACAGAGATAAGATACTACATATTAGAACTGTAGCCAAAATAAAATGTCAGAGGACAATCTGGGAAAGCAAAGAATATCAAGAGGATAGAAACTTTGCCCCAAAAGAGGATAAAAGAGATTGCCCTTTGACATAGAGTATTTTCTGATATACGTTTTTGGGAAAATCATAAATTAAATAAAAACCTCTGAAAACCCAGTAAAATCAATACTTTTAAGCAATTCCCCATTTTCCCAAAAAGAATGTTTTTGGGAAGAAAAATCCCCAGAAATCCGTTTTTGGGAGATTCAATCTATTTTTGGGAACATTTTTGGGAAAAGGATTTGATTTTGGGAAAGTGGAATTGACAAATATCAGGAGGTGCTGCTATGCGTAAGAAAGGTTACAAGGGAAGGTGTGAAAAGAAGGATTTAAGTAAAAGTCAGGAAGTATGCAGAACATACGATGCAATACAATCCACCTATGCAGATATTCTTCAGAATGACAATGGCATACAGGAAATCAGATGCAATGTGTTAATGGACGGTTTGGCAGAGGGAGCTTATACCTCAGATTTTGTTTGTATCAAAGCAGATGGAGATTTGATGGTCAGGGAATGTGTATTTAGAAAGTTCCTCACAAAGCCTATGACAGTAAAGCTTCTGGATGCTTCAAGAGATTACTGGTTAAGTCATGGTGTATCAGATTGGGGGATAGTCATTGATGAAGAATAATAACACTTTACAGAATAATTCTTTTCCAAACAATCAGTTATTACAGCATGATAATCAGCTTGTAAGAGTTCTGGATTCTACAACCGACAAAGTATTTATCATTGATTGTATCAAGAGAACTATGCCAGTCTGGACAGATGCAGAATCATTAAAAGACTATGTTCCTTGTTCTGAAGATACTTTACAGGAAATCACAGATACTTTTCTGATTGACCTTGATAATTTAGATTCAGAGGGCAGAAAGACAGCATATGAAAGATATACAATGATTGCCCCTTTGCTGCCTTTTGTATCAGACCAGAAAAAACGAAAAGAACTGATAAACAGCCTTGCAAATATAAACTCAGTCAGTAAACAGACAATCAGATATTATCTCTGCTTATATCTGGTTTATCAGAATATATCTATACTTATACGCAAGCAGAGCGTGAAAGAAAGCGTTTTATCTCAGGATGAGAAGAATATGAGGTGGGCTTTAAACAAGTTCTTTTATACCAAGCACAAGAACAGTTTACCTGTGGCATATACGCTATTATTAAAAGAAAAATACTGTGATTCACTGGGAAATCTGTTGCCTGAATATCCTTCATTTTACCAGTTCCGATACTTCTACAGAAGAACAAAGAAAATGCAGACCTATTATATTTCAAGAGATGGGCTGAAGGATTACCAGAAAAACAACAGACCATTGTTAGGGGATGGAATACAGGAATATGCTTCATCTGTAGGAATGGGAATGTTAGATGCAACTGTATGTGATATTTACCTTGTCAATGAAGCTGGTAATCTGGTAGGCAGACCGATATTGACAGCTTGCATAGATGCTTATAGTTCTTTATGTTGTGGTTATTCTCTGTCATGGGAAGGCGGTGTGTATTCTCTCAGAGGATTGATGTTAAATATCATTTCAGATAAACAGAAGTGGTGCAGTAAGTATGGTATCAGCATAGAGAAATCACAATGGGATGCAGATAAACTCCCAGCAATTTTTGTAACTGATATGGGTTCTGAATATAAATCTGAGAACTTTGAACAGATAACAGAACTAGGAGTAACTGTGGTAAATCTTCCATCTTACAGACCCGAACTGAAAGGAGCTGTGGAGAAATTTTTTGATTTAGTACAGAATACCTACAAGCCATATTTGAAGGGAAAAGGTGTGATAGAGCCAGATTATCAAGAGAGAGGTTCACACGATTACAGGAAAGATGCTTGTCTGACTATGGCAGATTTTGAAAAGATTATTCTTCGATGTATCATTTATTATAACTCACAGAGGATTATAGAGAACTTCCCATATACTGAAGGAATGATACAGAATCAGATACAACCATTTGCAAGTAACATCTGGGAATGGGGAAAGCAACAGACAGGAGCTAATCTGATTGCAGTTGATAAGGCACAGATTGTATTAACCCTTCTACCAAGAACAACAGGTAAATTCTCCAGATTTGGACTCAGAGTAAACAAGATGCGTTATAAGCATGAGAATTTCACAGAAAAATATCTTTCTGGTGGAGAGGTCATAGTTGCCTATAATCCAGATGATGTATCAGCGGTATGGTTGATTGACAATGGTTCTTATATTCGATTTGACTTAATAGAAAGCCGATATAAGGGCAAGGAATTATCAGATGTAGAAATAATGCAAAAAGGTCAGAAAGAGCTTGTAAAGGCTGCTACAGCGGATAATATACAGGCACAGATTAACCTTGCACAGTCTATAGAAATCATTGCTGCATCTGTAAATAATCCTGATAAGGTCAATATAAAATCTATTAGGAATACCAGACAGAGAGAACAGACAAAGAATCATATTGATTATATTAGGGGGATTGAAGCATGATTGACTTTACAACGAAACTTCCAGAAATGAAATCAGGAAATGAACTTATATCAGCATTATCTATTATTCCTGAGTATGATGAAAGCATATGTACACAGAATCAGGCAGTCAGATTGATGGCATTATCAGACCTGTATCAGATATATATACCATCTCAGATGAGCATTGAAATTTATAATAAATTATACCTTGCCTTGCTTCGTTCCATGCAGAAGAAAGGTTCTCAGATGGCTATAAAACAAAGATATGAGAACTATAAGGCAATGCAGCAGCAATCTTATAGCGGTATTCTGGGCGGTTCTGATTCATTCACAATTATCGGTACTTCGGGTATCGGGAAATCCTCTGCAATCAGTAGAGCTATTTCTTTGATTACTGAAAATCGTGTTATTGAAGTGGACAAGCCATATACACAAATTATCCCTTGCCTGATTGTACAATGTCCGTTTGATTCTTCAGTAAAGGGAATGTTGTTTGAAATCCTCAGAAAAGTAGATGAAACACTGGGAAGCAATTATTATCAGTATGCTCTTAAAGCAAGAGCAACAACAGATATGCTAATTGGTTCGGTGTCACAGGTAGCCTTAAATCATATTGGAATGTTGGTTGTAGATGAGATTCAGAATGTTGTGAACAGCAAAAATGGAAAAAGTCTGATAGGTGCATTAACTCAGCTAATAAACAATTCAGGTATTTCTATTTGCATGGTAGGTACTCCCGAAAGTACAGTATTCTTTGAAAGTGCTATGCAACTTGCAAGGCGGTCAGTCGGATTACAATATACAACCATGAATTATGATGAATATTTCCAGAGCTTTTGCAAAGTGATTTTTAAATATCAATTTTTAAAAAATCATACAGAGATAACCGCTGCTATTACAGAATGGCTATATGAACATTCTGCTGGTGTGGTTTCCGTTGTAATATCTCTGATTCATGATGCACAGGAAATAGCAATCCTTACAGGAAAAGAAGTCTTGAATCTTGATACGTTGAATGAAGCATATCAGCAAAGATTATCATTGCTTCATGGGTACATACAACCTTCAGTGATTCAGAACAACCCAACAACCAGAAAGAAAAAGACTGCTACCAGTACAACCATGAATCAGAATATGGCTATGAGTCAGGCAGAGGAAAACTATTCCATCAAAGCGATTGCAGAAAAAGCAAAAACAGAGAATTTGGATGTAGTAGAGCTTCTAAAGAATGTATGTAAGGTTGTGGAGGTGGCAATATGATAGCATACCTTCCTGAAATATATCCTGATGAGCTTGTGTATAGTTGGCTGGCAAGATATTACATCAAAACAGGATATGTCCGATATGTGTTTGTTGCTGAAGAATTGTTTCAGAAAAAAACAGTCAGACCTGATATAGAGTTTGTGAATCAATATACTGCTCCAACTTTACAGTCTATTACAGAAAAGATACCGATGCAGAGAATCATTGAACAGCATACGATGTTTCCTTATTATGGGAGATTCTTGCAAAAAGAACGTAGAAATCAGGCATTTACAGCTTTAATGCAGACAGAGGGAAACTATCATAATCTGCTGCCAATGCCGAAAAGAAAAGGTAATACAGAACGGTATTTAAGATATTGTCCTGTGTGTGCTGAACGAGATCGTGAGCAACGTGGGGAAACATATTGGCATAGAATCCATCAATTACAAGGGGTTAATATATGTCCGATACATAAATGTTACCTGATAAATAGTGCTGTGAGAATCAGCGGTAAAGCAAGTCCTATATTGGTAACAGCAGAAACCTGTATCCCTGAAAATAAAAATGATATTGTGATATGTCAGAATAATATAGAATGTAAAACTGCTGCTTATGTCACAGAGGTTTTTCAATCAGAACTGGATTTGAATTGTGATATTACAGTAGGAAACTTTCTTCATTCAAGAATGGAAAACACCCCTTACAGGTCTGTCAGAGGACAACAAAGAAATATTGCTCTGCTTCATGCAGATTTTCAGGAATATTACAAAAATTTGCAAGATAACAGCTTTTCAGAATTATGGCAGATTCAGAAAGTGTTGACGGATGATAGAGTAAATCCGTATGAAATTTGTTTGCTTGCCATGTTTTTGAATATTTCAGTTAAGGATTTGATAAAGATGGAGTTACCAGAGCGGACACAGGAACAGCGGTTTGATGAACAAATATATCTGCTGCATGAACAGGGTTTGAAATATCCAGCGATTGCAAAGCGGTTAGGTGCTTCTTATGATACGGTAAAGGCGATTGGGGAACAACGATATAAGAAATACCATAAATACCATAAAGAATCAGGTAAAGCCCTGAAATGTGGCACAAAGGCTTATAACTGGCAGCAGATTGATAAAGATACTCTCCCACTTGTCAGGGATGCTATTGTTCAGCTACAGGGAACAGAAAATGACAGACCAAAGAAAGTAACGGTATTTGCAGTAGAGAAATTATTGCAATTACCGAGTAAACGAATTGCATCATATCTTCCAAAATGCAAAGCAGAAATAGAAAAGCATTATGAAACACAGGAAGAATACTGGGCTAGAGAGGTCGTGTGGGCGGTTAATTATATTCTGAGGGAAGGAAATACATTGAACTGGAAACACATTAGAAATCTGACCAATATGAGAAAACAGGATTTAATGAAGTGTGTTCCGTATCTGCTAAACTATGTAGATATGGATATGGTAGACAAAATTAAAATATTAATTTGAAAAAATAATGGCTATGGAAACTGCTCCATAGCCTGAATTTATTTCTGATTCTTTTCTGACAGTGAGTAGACAAGAGAACGAACAAGACTTTTATCGTGTTCTGACAAATTGGAAATATCTACAGATTCATTCTTTTCTAATCCAAGCAGATAATCTGTACTAACGTGAAGAGTTCGTGCCAATTTTATTATGATTTCAGGGGAAGGGATTCTATCGCCAACCTCATAAAAAGAAATGATACTGTTCTGAGTACCGATTAATTCAGCAAGCTGCTTTTGTGTAAGATTTTTCTGCTTTCGTAGGGATTTTAGTCTTTTTCCAAATTCTATCATGTTGTCAACTCCATTCCACGTTATTGTATAAATTTAAGTTTAAGGAATGGTGGAATGGAATATACAAATATGTAGAATCATGATATAATCAACGGTAATAAAATTCTCTGAGATGGGGGATGGATGATGTTAAGTCCTAAAGAATTGGTAGAGCAATATCCAGAGGAGGTTGAGGAGTTCTTAAAGGTCACTTTTGCAATGTCAGAAGAACAGACAGCAGCATTTGAACACGTAACTCCTATGACACAGGAAATGTTTGAGTCATGCTTTGATACGTTAATGTCGGTTGATGCAATCCGAACCTGTATGAAACTTATGGACGAGTATCCAGAATTTACAGATGCTATGACGCAAAACATCATGGATGAATTGTGGTTAACAGATGATGATATAGTTCCACTCTCTGAGGAAGAAGCGGAAGCTGGGCTAAAGGCTATCAAAGAACGGATTGCCAGAGAGACAGGAAAAGCAATCTGAGAAAGGCGAGAATGATATGATTGATAAATATGGAAATGACCTTGATTATTGGTATTACTGTCCGATTTGTGGAGATACCCACCTTCCTTCGTTCAAAGTATGCCCTAGACATAAGAAAATGGCACTTGTAAAATCAGAACACAGAAGAGAATATTATTATCAAAAAAGTGCTGAAAGTGTTGAAAAATATAGTCTGTTAAAGGGCGATTTTGAATTTCTATGGGAAGAAGAAATAGTAAAGAACCCTTTGTACGACAGTGAGCAAGATGATTTTCTGAAAAAGAAAAGAGAGGAAGAAGGAGAAAAAGTTTCACTGTATGATATAAAATTAGCAGCTAAAAATCAGTGTACTACAAAATGTCCTACTTGTGGCTCAACAAACGTACATAAAATATCTGGTATTAAAAAAGCTGTACATGGGTATGCGTTTGGATTATTTAGTAAAACAGCACGTTCACAATTTGAATGTAATAATTGTGGTTATAAGTGGTAAAACAAAAGGGATACCATGGAAAACGGTATCCCTAATAATTGTGTGTGTCGGTAATAACATTTTTGTTAATAATATGAACCAATAATATCAAATGTTAATGTGCCTGTAAATGCTCCTGCTTGCTTATATTTTTTATTTGTCGATGAACTGGCTACTCGTGATAATGTGATAGTTCCATCGTGTGTGTTACTTACTCCGTCTGCTCTAAAACGTGCGACCATATCATCGACAGTAGTGATAAGTGAGCCATCTTTTGCACGGGCAGACAATCCCAAATAATATGAACTGTTCGTATCTCCATTTAGGTATAGTTTAATGATATTATGCATAGATGAACCAAGATTGTTATTAAGCGAAGAATCGTAAGATGAAAAGGAACTTGAATTTAGATATACAGAAACTTGATAATCGCTTTCAAATTCATACCCATCTTCAATACTTACTTTCATAGAACCACCATTTTCATCAATTTCGATATTAGCTGGAATGTTGATTGTATAATGGTTCTTTTCATCAGGAGAAAGTGCGGTATAAGTGATAGTTGTTGATTGTTGTGAATCTGCATGAGCAACAATAAATGTTGCACTAATAAGCATTGACACAAGAAAAAGAGCTACATATAAGCGAATATGTTTTTTATTCATTCGTTGTACCATCCTTTACAATTAAATTAAATTTTAGATTTGACCCATTCAGTTGAGTGCCATTTCTGGAAAAGCAGTCGTATTTCATTACAGCCTTGTAAGTGCCAGCTTTTAAGGTCTGATTGAGTGTGATATTGTAAATTGCTTTTCCGTTTTGGATAAGCTGTGACTTCCAAAGCTCCGTTCCATCTTCAAGGGATAATGAGAGCTGGAAATCACAGTTTTTATTTTTTTCAGGGTTGTAAAAATTTACTTCCTGTTCTGTAGAGTCCGCTGTCATAACAAGTGTATCCCAACAAGGGATAGAAATGTTATCAGAGATTTCTTCAGAGGGCGTAGAATCATCATTTTTCTCTTTTATATCTTCAGCATTATTGTCATACGTTCGGTCGGGGGATTTGTTGAGAAAATTAGAAATGAAAATGCCTGCTACCAGACCAAGAGCAATCATAATGATGCATATGAATATAATCAGGAAAGGTTTCTTTTTCTGAGGTTTTTCGTTTTGTTCCGTTGCCATGTTCCACCTTCTTTTTTTTTGTATTTGTAAGACACACACGTTCTCCATTATATGAGAATGTTAGAATATAGGCAATCAGAAAAGTTGTAAAATATGGATATTTTTTATCGGTCGGGAATAGATTGGTCAGGTGGACAGGCAGCAGAACAGCAAAAAAGATTTTTATTTGTAAATATGCCCCACAGGGGGGAGGGGAAAGCGGATATAAAAATTTGCCTGACATAGAAAAAGAGAGCAACGATCTTGTCACTCTCTCATTTTTAAAGACTAATTTTTAATTTTCCTTCAGTTCTGCTTTATATTTGTAGAAAGTATTTCTTGCGACTCCCAGCAGCTTAATACAATCGGTATCATTCAGCGTTCCATGAAAATCTTTTGAATATGTAATAATTTTTTCTTTTGTGACGATAGATTTTTGTGTGGTTAATTTTGTCCCTTTCTTCAGTCCTATCTGTTTACCGCTTAAACGTGCGGTTTCAATTCCTTCTTTTGTACGCTGGTGTAAATCGGTTACTTCCTTTTCTGCCTGTTCAAATGCTTGTCTTATCTGTTTTGTAGCAAGTAATTTGATAACCTTGTTTGTTGCTTCAATGTAAATATCTGCTATTTCATTTCCTGTTGTATCAATACTCTCACTTACTGCCTTGCGGTATGTGTCTGTGTCTATGAAGTGTTCCTTGATGAATACCAAATTAATACCTTTATCAAATAATTCCAGATACAGTTGAATACCGCTGTCTGCATCTCTGCTCATTCGGCTGACTGAATCAAATACGATTGTATCTCCAGCCTTCACGACCTTTAACAACTGCTGCCACTTCTTACGACTCAGCATTTTTGTACCAGTGAATACTTCTTGATAAATAATAGCAGTTGGGTATTCGTGCTTGATATTCCGTATCTGTCTGTCAATGTTCTGTTTTGGGGTACTGATTCTTGCGTAAGCATAGATTTTATTCTGATTCATATTCGGATTCCTTTCTCTTAAAATTGTATCAAAACATACGACCGTTTCATTTGTACATCTAAAATCATGTTATTGTGCTATGATTCGGTATTGTTTTGATACAGGGTTTCTTTTGATACAGATATGAGAGGGAGCAGCGTTCTCCCTCTCTGCGTTATTGTTATGCCTGAATAAATTGTTCGTTGCATTCTCCGCAAACGATATTAAGTATCTTTGTACTTCTCACGATTGCACCACAACAAGGGCATATCCATTTAATTGAGTTTCCTTTTTTCGGTGCTGTTGGTTTAACTGGTGTACCGTTTCCATTCTTACCAGTTCCTACACCTGTAAAGGTAATTCCTGTATGTCTGGTAATAAGCACTTCCTGTAAATCATTATCAATACAAAAATTAATAGTTGCTTCTGAAGGTGTTGTAATTGTCCAACCGTATTTATCGTGTCTTTCAATTATCAACCCTCTTTCCTCTGCCAGAGCCTTGAATCTTTTATTGTGGTAAACACCCTTATTTGATGTATCTTTGATACCATTCTGCATAGCATACAAGTGACAACCTTCGTGAATCAGTGTTGCTACTATGTTTTCTATCGGTCTGTTGAGATAATCAGCACCGATGTTTAATTCATAGCTTGCTTTCCCTGATTCTGTTTTCCAGACTTTAGAAGTTGTTACGTGTCCATATGCTCCAACAGTTGACTGAATCGTGATTGTTGGCATCTCCAGTTCATTATCAAAGTATTCTGTGTTGATGAGCTTGAATACTTTATTGAGATACTGTGTAACTCTGTTGTAACTTGTCAATTCTTTCATTTGTATGCCCCTTTCATATTGAAATTAAGTATTTAACTTTCTATGTTTCTATCTGATGTGATTATAACATGGGTACATGTTTAAATCAATAACATGGGTACATATAATTATGCCAAAAATATGGGTACATATTTGTGCAAAACATCAATAGATATATGCATGGGTACATGTTATAATAAGAAGTACAGGAGGTGTGAGCATGGCAGAGAATGAAAAATACTTGAAGCAGTTAGCAACAAACGATAAATATTTGAAGCAGCTAGATGATATTAAGATTCGAGTACCAAAGGGGTATAGAGAAGAAATAAAAAAATATGCTGCAAGTCAGAATATATCGGTAAATCAGTTGGTAATTAGAGCGATTCAGGCAGACGCACAGCAACATGGTGTGAAACTTGAAGTTCCAGCTGGGATGCGTGAGGTCAAAAGCGAAACGAACTAATAAGGTTATATGCTATGATAGCAATTTTAAATATTAATTTTTAAAATTAAAATCATTGTACTGGAGGTGTGGGAATATGTTTCTTAATATACTGGGAGCTGTGGCAGCAGTCTTGACAGGCAAAGAGCTGATACAGGAAAAGTGTACACCAGTGATACCAGCGGAGAACTGGCAGAACAGGGAGTTGATACAGAAAGATATATTGAATCCTGAGTGCAGCAATAACCAGTTCATGAAGAACCTTGCTAATGGCAAGTACAGAAAACCAGAACAGGTAACAGAACCACACAGGGATAGAACTGGTAATATTATTATTGATAATACAGTATTGTTCTGGGAGGATGTAAACTCACATCAATATTCTACAGTGCAGATAGAGCAATTTAAGCAATCAGGGAGATATAATCTGACTACTGAAGAATCACAGATGCAGAGGGAGCAGCAGAAAAGAAGGCGATATAAAGACTTGAATAGTAAAATAATTGCAACAGGTAATAATACATTTACAAAAGTATTTCTGGATACAGATGGTAAATGGCGGTATTATGATTCTGAGATTGAATGTATGTATGTGTAAAAGATGGCGGTATATGTCACGATTGTGATGCATAACCGCTATTTTTTTTGGACGGTAGAAAAGATAAAAGCATTTGTTTTAAGGAAAAATATTGTTTAACGGACAAGGACAACGGTGGGAAACCTTATATTAAGGGTGTATAGATTGATTTTTGGTACGATATACAGAAATATAAATCTATATTGTTTCGATGTAGTTGGCAGATGGCTTGAAAATAAGGCGGTATGGAATTAGAAAAGAGAACTGTCCGTTGACATTACCGTAATTGTATGTAGCTGAATAACTGATGCCATGTAGATGAATCAAGAGGAAAAAGCCTTAAAATAAATATCTGCAAAAATGGTGTTAATAGTTTACAACCAGAAAATTCAATAAAAAGAGTCAGATTAAAAAACGGTATCATAAAACAGTCTGCAAGCGGATAAGATTATAAAATTTCAGTATGGTAGCAGTTCCTAAAATCAAGGTAATTCTCGTATAATAATAGTGATAGATTCGTTGTACCGATAAATATGAAGGGAGTAAGAACTATTAGAATGGTACAGAATCAAAACACATGCCAACAGTTGTAATTAGTATTTAATTACATTCTATACAGGAAGGAGTGATTTAATGGAAAACACACAATCAACTTATGGTATAGATATAAAATCTGTATTGGATACTGAACGTCATATTACAGATAGTCCATACCAGAATATAGCTCCAATGATAGCCCAACGAGAACTTGACGGAAATCTTCTAGTTGATATTTATATGATAACTCTTGCGGAAAAACTGTATTTTGCAAAAAAGAGTTTAAAAATGGATTCTGAAGAAAGAAATGAATCTTATAGAATTGATAATGAAAGCAATTTACCGAATTATGAGGGAATCCATGTTAATCAAAAATATAAAAATTACGCAAGCTTATGCAGATTTTTAAATGAACCTGATAATTTAACTGGAAAGCAAAGAGCTATGCAAACAGAGCGTTTTAAAAGATGCTTTAACTGGAAAAAGACAGGAACAGGACAAGAACTTGTTATTACGCAAAAATATAAGAAACCAAAACCAGAAAAGCTTAGAGGCTCTGGAAATGCTGTTTATATAAAACATATTGAATATTTATTGTTGGCATATCTTTATGGATGCGTTGATAATATGGCAGAAATGTCATTGACAGATATGATACTGCAATTTGGAATGGTTACGGTGTCATATCCTAAGTTAAAGCAGCGGTTGTATGAGAAAGAGGATTTTAATATTGTTGATTCGGCTGTAAAAGATTTTATTCAGGATACACAGAATGTTTCATACCAAATAGTAGATAGAACATTGCGGAGTTTATCTGACCGAAAATTGATTACATGTAAAAAAATTATTTCTATTGATAATGAGGAAGCAACTATAGGGCAAATGGATATAATACGTCATACGGAATTAAATTTATTGAAGAAATTTGGCTTGAAAAAAATGAGTCAAATTCATAGGTTACCAGATATACAAAGAAAATTTTATTCTGAAAGAAATAAAATTCTACAGGAAGAACAAGGGTGGAAATATATAC
>SKEF01001008.1_pt2 | contig 12805 bp, 9 predicted proteins | sample 4826691 | NCBI WGS metagenome assembly SKEF01 (sample SAMN11008816, study PRJNA524170) | human gut metagenome | biome: Human fecal sample; material: Feces; isolation source: fecal sample from pouch patient p23, p27 | host: Homo sapiens | place: Israel: Tel-Aviv | collected 2016-08-24
ATATAGATGAATCTGTTATGAAACAGAAAAAACAAAGGAATAGGAGGACAATAAGATGAACAGAAGATTAAAAAAAATTGGCACCGCAATTTTTGATATTGTAGGTTTCATAAATTTTAGATTACAAGAAACAAAAGGAAATTGTTGGATTGATCAGTTATATGACAAAGATTATTGGGGAAAAAATAATCAGTCAAAAGAAATAAACAACGAAATCAAAGAATATTTGAATAAAGGATATTCTATGGGATGTGCGGGTCGATACACACATGAACCGTTAGTAGACGTAAATGGAGAAATTGTTAAAATTCAGAATTATTTAGACCAGATGAAATTGCCATGGAATCTTTTATATCAAGACGATATTTTAGCAGTCCTTCATTATGGCTCATTCTGTTTTGTCACTCCAAAAGACTATATTACTTCAACATTATTTAAAAACTTAGATGATCAGTCCTTAATATCTTTAAAAGCAGGCAAGGGAGGAACAGCTCAAACAACGCTGCCAGCAATCTTTCAAAATGAAAATTTATGTAGAAACGATCTTACATCAAATATTGATACAAAAAAACAAGAGATTCAAAATAAACAGGATGAACTTAAAAATCTGCAAAAAGAAAAAGCAGCAGAGATTGAACGAATGAAACAGGAAATTGAAGCAAAATATGCAGATACCATCTCATTAATAAATAAGAAGAAAGAAGAATTAGAATCAAAAAAAGCAGAACTGGAAGGACAGTTATTTATATATGATACAGAGTTATATGCCATTCGTTGCTATTGGGGAGAAACTGTAACTTTTGTTCCGCTAAGAAAAGGAAAACATGCAAATATTGAAGATCCAGTTGTCCTATATCAAAAAATCCGATTTTTAAATGAAGAATTGGGAAGATATGCAGCAATTTATGATTTTGACGGATCAAAATATAGTAAACATACATTTGAGGAATTATTAAAAATTCGAGATGATTTTATGAATATGTTTGCACCTGGTCCGAAATCCATCTCCTTAGTAAAAATCAGCAAGGATGGAACAATTCGCTGCCAGTCCGAAATCCGAAATAACATGTTATCAGAATATGAATTACTTCACGGAAACACAATAGCAATTTTGATCAGGGATGGAGAGAATCTTTATATTGGATGGACAGACGATGATAAAGTTCAGGTTAAAGATGAAAATATGTTTTTGAAGCCAGAGACAAAAGAGATTGCAAGTGAAGATGAAGAAAACATTCGCAATTCTCAAAAAGAAGAGATCGCCGGAAGATACTTTATTTTTGCGATATTACAGGGAATAGTTGATCAAGGGAAAATCTTAAAGCTTCCAAAGATAGGTTCTATTATGAAGTCAAATCCTTATGTAATCTATAGTATGGCAGATGGATGGTTAGAAGATGATCGGTTCGGAACACTAGAAGATATCCTAAAAAGAACAAATCATGAAGTTATGAAAAAGGGAGATACCGTTTTAACTTTAATGAGGATTACAAGAGATGATAACGGCTATGGATATGGATGGAGAGGTGGTGTCTGGAACAATAATCGTGGACGTGGAGAAGCTAATCGTACTCATGATGTATCATTGAAAGATTTCAAATTTTATAAGATAAATAAAGTGGATAAAACCGAATATTATGATGTATTTATGAGAAAATATCCTCTTGATATCGAGTTTGAAACCATTGAAACGCCAATTAGACCGAATATTACAAACATAGGGCATGTTATCAAAAAGTCTACCTGTTTATGGGATGAAATGGAATTAGAAAAAAAAGAAATTCGAGTATTAAATAATCGACTTATTGGATTCACATTAGATGATGAGCATGATCCAACAATAAAACAGGTAATGGAGAGAGAAAATGCTGCATCAGATACAGAAGCATTAAAAAAATTTCTACCCAAAAACTATAGATTTGAGACAAAAGATGAGACATATTATGATTCCCGAAGTGATTCTATGAAAGGATATCATCAATCTTTGGATCATGTCGCAAATAGTGCTACAGAATATCAGTATTTTATTTCTGAACGTAAAAAATATACGGTAAATTCTACTGCCAATATGGAAATTAGGGAGGGAGAATACCTTGATATGACATATTTAAACAGTGTCTTAATCCGATACGTGATTCGAACCAAAAAGGTTGGAAATGTATATATTGGAGGTACGAAGATTCAGTTTGCAGATATTATTCCTTATTTGAATAAAGCACTTGAATTTTTAGAAGAAAGAGAAAAGACAGAAGCAGCATTATTAAGACTGCATATGGACTTATATGAAAACTGGCAGGTAGATGTATCAAGATGGAGATTAGAACATCATTATCATGAGTTGACTGAAACAAGAGCGAAGAAATTTGCCAAAGAATTTGCAAGATAAGTTAATTTGGACATCTTTTATGAACGTTAATGTCTATGGCAGAAAATGTATCAAAATATTACAATAACTTCAATAATTTTATCAAAATAAGAAAAGTAGAAGTAAAAATATATTGAAACAGCTCGTTGTTACGAGATTTGCGAGGTCGCAAAAGGTAAAAAAAGGAAAGGAGGTCCAGTGCTATGCGTACCTGGAGGATCATGATTAACCCAAAAAAGAAAAAAGACGCTGTGTTTTGTCAGTATCTTCTGACCAGCACCACAGATGCCAGACGTATGTATAACACGGCAAACTTCTATATCCGAAATACGATGACGGGGATCAAGAAGTCTCCGGAATTACGAACCCCAAATGAGACTGAAGTCTTACATAATGTCTTTGCTGGAATCCGAAAAGCAAATAAAGCTAGGGATACAAAGTATCAGAAAGATCTGGGAAAATACAAGAAAGGACTATCTAAGAAACCACCGAAGAAGCCGAAGCATTTTCCATATCCGACTGCAAAGAAATGGTTTCTGTCTTATAACGTATTGGATGCTATTTTCAAATATACACGTAATGAAGTATATTACAGCATGAACAGCCAGCTCAACCAGAATGCCATCCGGAAAATCGTAGCAGCATGGAAGGGATATTTCAAAATATTGAAAGACTATCAAAAGAATCCTTCAAAATATAAAGAAAGGCCAAACATGCCTGGCTATCTTAGAAATCCTCAGTATGTGGCATGGTTTTCCAATCAGACTGCAAAGTATTCTGTTGAAAAGGATGGGAAAGCATACCTTCGTTTTACCAAAAACAAGGACCTTTTTTGTATTGGAAAAGCTTCCTTGTATGCAGGGCTTCGATATGTAAAAACGGAGATCAAACCGCAGCATGGATGTTATCTCATTCTTGTGACATTTGATGATGGTGTGGAACTTCCAAAAGTTCCAGAAAAGCCGAAACGTATCATTGGCATTGATCCAGGAATTGATAATCTTGCGGCGGTCGTGAACAACTTTGGCGTTCATCCGTTTTTGATCAAGGGTGGTGCAGTCAAGGCAGCGAATCAGTGGTTCAATAAGAAACGTGCCTCTCTTCTTTCTGCGGTAACCACAGGATCAGACAGCCGGCATTCGATCAAGAACAGTCATTCCTTATATGCGTTAAGCCGAAAAAGGGATGATCTTTTCAGGGATATCTTTTACAGAGCTGCATGGTATATCTGCCGGTTTGCTGTCAAACATCATGCAGATGTGATCGTGATCGGTCATAACAAAGACCAGAAACAGGAGATCAGACTTGGAAAGCAGAACAATCAGAGTTTTGTTTCCATTCCGTTTGTACGGTTCGAACAGATCTTAACAAACACCGCTGCAAAATGCGAGATCCCGGTTATTGTTCAGGAAGAGAGTTATACATCCAAAGCCAGTGTTCTGGATGGAGATGATATCCCAACGTATGGTATTGAGGATGATCACGTCCATTTTTCCGGAAAGAGGATAAAACGTGGACTATATCGCTGTGCAGATGGGACTTTCCTTAATGCAGATGTGAACGGTGCAGCAAATGTGATCTGTAAAAAATATCCGGATGCATTTGAAAGGCAGAACTTGCAATATCTATGGGAAACAACCGATGTTGTTAAATTTACGGATCTGTATCCGGGAGCAAAGAGTACCTGTCAGGAACATTATAATGGGAAACGACATGAATCAAGTCCTGCCAGTAAGGTAAGCCATCGTTACAGAAAGGATACCAGACTTCAATATCGGATACTTTTTGGAAAATCAAAATATGTGTAGACTCCGAAAAAGAAGTCTACATAAATGAAAGTAACTCCCGTAACAGGGAATAGAGGGAACTGTGTATTTCCAGCGAGGTGTAACTTGCCTCGTAAAGAAGCCGCGGCCAACTTTAGTTGTCCGTCGGTGTATCACATATTGGACAGAAAATCAAACGTATTTATGTAGCACCGAGTGATCAAAAGGATAAATTTAGATTTTTCTAAGAATATTATCAAATTCTAGCAGAAAACTTCGGACGACTTTAGTTGTCCGAAAATATATGAATTAAAGATTTAGAAAGATACATAACGGAAATCACTATCAATGTTGTCATATTGTGCGGGTAGATATAATGGGGTTTTAGAAGACTGTGAAACGAATCATTGTCAATGCCTTTGGAGATTTGTAGAATCACTAATTACGTTTTAGAAAATTGTAAAATAGAATCATTGTCAATGGCCAGAAAAAAAGTTTGAAAAACTGTCTGTGTTTTAGAAGACTGTAAAATAGAATCATCAATGGTCAAATAAGCAGTCTGTGTAAAAATAAGAAAGCATCGAAATAATTCGCAAAGGCGAAATCTGCTGGTAGCAGAAAATTAATTAATCCTAATTAAAAATATAAGGAACGGAGGTGCTTATTATGGAAACAAAAAAAGAAATAGAGAAGATGATCGATGAATTATGTCAGTTAGATCAGGCAATTCAGGACGGAAGAAAAATTGAAAAGACAAGTCTTTGCAAAGAAGCAGCAGAAGTATTAAAAGCTATCTTTCATATTCAAGATCAAGAACATAAAACGATTATAAGAGATGAATCAAAGATTAAGACCAATGAAGTAGAAAAGAAAAGAAGCGGAAAATGGATCAAAACAATGAAACCATTAAAGAAGTTCTATGAAAAATATGGTGAAAGAGTGTATGTTACTGGATTTGGAGTCGGATATAGCACTGATATGCCATGTATATTAAAAATTGAGCAGGAATCTATTGATAAAGGTCTCGGAGATTATTTTGTTTACAAATATTTAGAACTGAACGATGGAAGTTGTATTGTACAGATAGATATTTCTTGCATTATCTTAAAAACATGGCCTAAAAAAATCAGTTGTGTAGATGTAACAAAAGAAGTTGATCAGATGTTAGAGAAGAATAGATGTTCTTGAAATAAGCTGACAAAAGAAAACAAGGAAAAGGACGTGATGTGACGTGAATGAATGCGAACTTGTAAAAAAGATCCTGAACCACATGAATGCAGAAGATTATAAAATCCTTATTAATAAAGTGTGGTTTCGTGGCTTTTGGGTTCCTGGAATCGCTAATCAGCGAAGTGATAAGAAATGGCGGCCAAAAGTCGAATTTATTAATAACGATGTTGTTTTAAATAGAAAAATCCGAAAAGGTGGAAAACATAATTATGAACTATTAATTGAAGCAATGATAAAAATGGCAGATGATCGAAATGATGAGACATATTTGCTATACAACGTAGTGAGATGGATAACAGATCCAGATTCCCATGAAGAAATTGAAGAATACTTCAATCAATTAGAAAATAAACCAAAAGACGATACAAAAAATGATTCAGAAGAAATAAAAGATACTTCTGAAAAAGATGATGTAAATGTTCAGGATAATTTATTAAAAAAAGAAAATGAAAAGTTAAAAGCGGAAATAGATAATTGGAAAAATCGTGGAAAGAAATATAAAGAAAACATTCAGAATTTAAAAATTAAATGCAGTAACCTGGAACAAGAAAATAACAGAGTTAAGAAAGAAAATGGAAGATTGATCAGAGAAAATGAAAAAACAAAACAGGGAAAAGATACTACAGTAAAAGAATATAATGACAGAATCATTGCATTAAGTGTTGAAAACAGCAAATTAAAAGAGAAAATAAGAGGAAAATATAAGCCTAAGAAGAACATTGTTTTATCAAAAACATCAGGAGTTTCAGATCCGAAAGTATTATGTGTTACAAAAAATCCGGCAGATGTTTTGATCAAAGGATATAATATCTATTTTCTAACGGATCTTGAAGAGTTAAATAAAAAGATTTATACAGAAACAGTGTTTGATCAAATCTGGTACATCAGAAGTGGGCTTACACATGCAGATTTAATCAAGGTTGCAGAAAAGTATGCTAACCAAAAAATATTACAGGCTAGGGACTGGAAAGCATTACAAAAGAAATTACAAGGAGGGGACAGGCTATGAATCAGGAAGATATGCAGATTATAGGGACACTGGCACTTGAAAAAGATACAAAAAGAAAAGGTGTGTTTATCAATACAAAGTCAGCAATACAGTATGTTGTTAAGTCAATGATGAGCGACTATAAATCAGATAAATTATTTACTGGATATATGAATTCATTTGAGAATGATCAGAAATTTGATGATGAATATCGTTCAGATGAAGAAAGGGTAGAAAAGTTCTGGGATCATATCTATGACAAATTGTTTATCTATAATTTCAAAGCAAATGATGGCGAATTTGAAAGAATGACAAAAGTTCATCTTGTTAATAAGCCAGTAAAATTTAATGAAGATGAATATTTTAAAGGAGTTCCGGTGTTTTCTGCTGCTACAGATGAGATCGTAAGAGAATGGGAACTGGAAAGTCAGTGGAGCTTATACAGAAACTATAATACATTAGATGAATTTTGTGATTGTATCAAAGCAAAACAGCCATTAGGAAGTACCTATGGATACGATGCAACAGAGAGTCAGCCATCATTTGTAATCTGGAAAAATCAGAATCAGAAATTGTATGTGATCGGGAAGATTGCAAATTGCCGATATAATTCGCAGCGAGGATTGATCTTAGAAAAAGAAGGACAGGAACTATTGAAAATTGATATCAGTGATCAGGCAGAAAAGATTGTCTATGATGTGGATGCTAATCCAACATTAGCTTTTGTTCCGGAAACGATTTATAAACAGATTGAAGATCAAATTTTGAAAGCAGAAGTTGAAAGAACAAAAAAATTAGAGGCAAAGAAAAAAGAACCAGTAACAAAACAGAATCAGGAAAAGGCAGAGAGTTTTACAGAGACAGTTAATGATGCTCAGGAAGAATTAAAAGAGGTTAATACAAAAGAATACAGTGATGAGTTACTAATTCAGATGATGGATTATCACAGTCAGAAGAGAAACTTGTTCTATAACATGAAAGATTTTGTCAATGTACATACAGCAATCAAGTGCAGCAATCTTGTAATTCTATCCGGACTTAGTGGTACTGGGAAATCTGCTTTAGTTGAAATTTATGCAAGGGCATTAGGAATCAGAAATAACCTGGAAGATGATCGATTACTGTTTGTTCCAGTGCGACCATCTTGGAATGATGATGCCGATCTGCTTGGATATGTTGATCTGGTTCATAATGTTTATCGTCCATCAGATACCGGATTCGTTGATTTTCTGGTCAATGCACAAAAGGAAGAAAATAAAGGAAAATTATTTATTGTCTGCTTTGATGAAATGAATCTTGCAAGAGTTGAACATTATTTCAGCCAGTTCTTATCATTATTAGAACGTCCAGAAAATCAGAGAGAATTACAATTATATGATAGTCAGTATGCCGGACAGTTATATAATTCAGCAACATATCCAAGCAAGATTATCATCGGGGATAATATCCGATTTATTGGAACAGTTAACATCGATGAATCTACATATCATTTTTCTGATAAGGTACTGGATCGTGCTAATGTAATTGAATTAGATGTTCTGGATTATTCGAAAGAATGGACAAAGAAGCAATATGCAAGTCTGATCACACCAACATGGTCTAAAGATGAATATGATGCGTTAATCAATAAAGATGTTGATATTAAAGCAGATAAGGTGCAAGAATTATTGTGGGAAATTCACCAGCTTTTACAGTCAGCCAGTGCTAAATATGGAGTCGGACCACGAATTGTAAAAGCTATTAAAATGTACATCAATAATCTTCCTAAGACAGAGATTAATGGATTTAATAAAGGTGTAGCATTAGATTATCAGATTGCACAGAGAATATTAACAAAGGTTCGCGGACCAGAAATTCAGATTGGGCGACTGCTGAATGGAAAAAGTAATACAGGATTTAATCAAATCTTTGATAAATATAGCGAGCTATCAGATTTTAAGAAATGTAGAAAAGTAATCAGCGAAAAACAAAAGGAGTTAGGGGCATATGGATATTGTATCTAGGACTCCATTTACCTTAAAACTTATCCAACGCTTTCCTGGTTATAAGGAAAGTGTTGGTTCTAAGTTCAGCATGAATGAACGTGATATATGGGAAAATGGATTTTATACTTTGGCAGCAGAAGAAAATGAGACATTAGAAGTATTATTTGATTCAGCAGATAAAAACGCAAGATTATATCTGGAAGCATTGGATGTCATGCCATATGATGATAAGAACCTGTTTGAAGATGAAGAGGGACGGTTATATCGTACCGTATCACCAGAAAGCTTTTTATTATGTTCCAGCGACAGCACAACAGATACATTAAGGGTTGACTCTTTTAAAATGTCAATTTACTGCAATGAAAAATGGTATTATGGGGTGCTAAACATCCTGCCCAAAGCAATGTCTAAAAAAGAATGGAAAATGATGAAAGATGATCTGGAAAAAGAAGTTCGTGGACTAGCTCAGGACATTATTCAGAAAAATATTGGAATTGGTAATAAAAACATAAAAATTCCTCCACGAATTCTATATGATTTCATGATTCTGAAAAAGTATTCAAAACGTGTGATCATGGCTTTAATGAATATTGCTGAAAATCCAAAATGCGAGATTGTTACGGAATATGAAAATGTATCTTTACAGAAGAACAATGAACGTAATTTTGATGCAGCAACCATGAGAAGATACGCAACAAGATCTGGATGCGATGCCAGATGGAAGATTCCAGTCAAAAGGACATGTTATGACATTCAGGAAAATCGCTTATTAAAAAATATGCTCCAGGAATACGATGATAAACTGGTAGAATTTATTGCTATTCTTGATAATGCGGAATCTTTTAATATGGAAGAAGAAAGTAACAAAGAAATGCTTTTAGAATTTCGAGAAACAGCAGAAAAATTAAAAAAGGTAACTGCAATCTTAAAAGCTCAGGAATGGTTTGGAAAAGTTGGAAAACTATCCGGACCTTATATTCCACATTCATTTATTCTTGATACACGCTACAATACCATTTATCAGATGCATATGGAATTAAAGCAGAATGAAGTACAGATTCATTTGAATCCAGAATTTGATTATACATGGAAGAGAAGCAGCTATCTGTATGAAATGTGGTGTTTTTTCAAAGTATGTCATTTTTGCTTTGAAAAATTAGATCTGGAATATTCTGATTGGAATTTTGATCTAAAAGGTGAAGTATTTTTTCCGTTTTTAAAAGAAGGTACTATGGTCCGCTTTTCAAACCCGGTAATCAGGGTTGATGTGGTTTATGATCAATGTTTGCCATTAGAGAAAGAAGCTACGGATATCAATCACCCATTATACATTGCAAAGCAGCATGGGGATCGCAGGAATCATAACCGCCCGGATATTGTACTTAATGTATATGACAATGAGCGAAATGTTTATCTTGGCAGTATTATTCTGGAATGTAAATACAGAAAACTTCATTCATTTTGGAGTGAGGATTCCACACGATCAAGTAGAGGACAGTTAGAAGCTTATTATAATAATGCAAGATCTTCTCATTTATTAGCAGGATTAGGAGAATCATTTAACATCAGGCCGATTAGTAAAGTATTGGCATTATCTCCGGATGATCGGGCAGATGGACTAGAACAGGAAGACTTTGGAATTGAAATTAAGACCTTTAAGCCAACAGAAGATGGACGAGAAGAACATATCAATCAATGGATTTTTGAAGAAATAGTTAATTTGGAGAAACGATATGATAAATTTTGGAGAATCATATGGCCAGATGAACAGGCGGAGGTGCATTTCGTATGAAAGAAAAAGAATTTGAAAGACGATTAGATAAAAAGATTCAAGATCATGCGAAAATCATGTCGGATGAAAAACGGAAAAAGATACATACAGATTATGCCAAGAACCATAGTCAAAATGAACTATTTGCTGTGTGTATCGAGGAAATGAGCGAATTAACGAAACATTTAACAAAGATCATGCGAGGAAAAGAGTCAATGAGAAATAATGCAGGATGCATTGAGGAAATGGCAGATGTTCAAATTTGTTTGAATACACTGCAATTATATTTGGACCTTTCTGAATCTGATTTCAATTATGCAATCGATGTTAAGCTTGAGAGATATAACAGTAGGAAGTGATCTGATGAGTAAAGATAAAAAAGAAAAGAAACGAAAAAAACGAATGAAAAAAGTCATAGCATACATTATAGCTGCAATCCTGATTATAGCTTTCAATGTTTTGTATTTGAGCAGATATTTCTTGGGAGTGTATATCAATTATAAAAGAAATGATTGGGAAACTGATCGAAATTTTTATGCAAAGAATATCAAATTGGATGGTATTAAATTAGATAAGAACGGTTCAAAACAAATTGTTTATTCTTCAAAGAAATTTAGGAAGGGGAAGGCAAATGGAAACGTATTTTACTATGTAACACATAACGGAAATAAGATTTATGCAAGTATAAAAGATTACAAAAAATATGTGGCTAATTGTGATGAAGTAACTATGTATGCAAAGGATTGTCAATATTCTTATCAATCTGATAAAGGGAAGATTAATGCAACAATGACAGGTAATCAGATTCATTTTTATCCAGTAAGTTTTTCAAAAGAAGAATTGAAGAAGATGAAAATAGATATTTGGGAAAAGTGTAAAAATAAAATCTTTGTGAATGAATATGGAACAGATTCACATAATCATGTCATTTATCATGACTGGAAGAAACAGAAAGTTTGTACCAATTTCTTAATAAAGAACAATGAAACAAATACATATGGAAAAGTAAAGGGAGAGAGTCTGATTACGCCGGGAAAATATGATAGATTATATCCAGATTCCGACATGTATTCTATAGATAAAGTAGAAAAATATGATCGGAAAGACAAGATGATGAATGAGGCAGCAGATTTATATTACAACAAAAAAGGAGAAAAATCTGGTTATTTTACTCTTTATGGTATGATTCTCTTTGTATTTTTAGTTCTCTTAGATCTTGTTTATACAGTTATCCTTGGAATTCCTCTCGGAGTGCTTTTCTTGATTTTTGATTGGTAATTTGAGAATAAAGTAAAAGATAGGAGAAAAAATGAAAAAAATATGGATAAAATATATACTGATCATCTTGTTCTTACTCCCATTGATTACGATGATAGTAATTAATCTTAACAGAGATAAGTTAGAAAATGATCGTAATTTTTATGGTAAAGAATGTTCAGTAGATCAATTAAAAGTAACTAAAAATGGATATGAGAAATATGAATGTAATGTCAAAAACATTACGAAAAAGAAGGAATTAGGAAAAATAAAGTATGACTATGCAGATAATGTTACACAATTTGAATTAACAGCTGCAGAATATGAAAAATACGCAAAAGGAGTGGATGTTTTTTATATATACACTCCAGAATGTGAGCTAAAATACAAATCAAACAATGGAATTTTAACTGCTGCTTTTTCAGGAAAAGAAGAATATCTGTATCCGCATAGATTTACAGAAAATGAAATGGAAGGATTTAAGAATGTAGTAATAGAAAACAGTAAAGATAAGATATTTGCAACATATGCTTTTGAAGCTCCTTTTGGAGCTGGTCAAACATCTGAGGGTATGCCAAAATATCAGGACAAAAAAGGACGAAAATTAACTTCCGATTTTTCAGTTTCCTTAAAGTCTGCTGATGGATTTATCGAAGGAGAAAGCATAATTAAATCAGGGAAATATGATCAATTATTTGAAGATAAAGATTTTTATCAAAAAAGTACAACAAAAATGACTGGATTAGTAGACAAGTTCTTACTTTTTTCAGCTCGGTTGAATAAAAATTATCCAGATAGTGATGTGAATTCGTATTTTGCAATCTTATTTTCCATTTTGTTTGGATATGTATATTGTTTCAAAAAACGTGATATTGGTTTAATAGCATATGCTATTTTAGCACTATATTGTATGTTAACAGAATTTGACAGCCCAACAACACACGTAATAATTTTTGGAGCTTTTGCTATGGCATTATTATGGAATTCGAGATCAGAAGAGGCAGAGGAAGGAGAAGAAAATGCAGAAAAATAGCAACGCAGCGATATTTGCAATCCGTCCAGAGTATGCAAAAAGCATTCTGGACGGAACAAAAAAATATGAATACCGAAAAGTGGCTTGCAAAAAGCCAATCGAGAAAATGTTAATTTATGCAACCGCTCCCATAATGCAGGTTGTGGAAGTAGTCAAGTCTATAATCAATTTTAGAGAGAGAGGTGGTAATTATGGAGAAATTAAACAAGTTCGGATTTTATAAATGTTATTCTATGCCTTTGAGAGCGAATCATACACCTATGAGTGTGTAGATTTGTTAGATAAGAGAAAACAATGATATGAATTGAATGATACAAAGAATATACAATATATTGGGGATTAAAGAGAACTGCGGATAGGGGTTACAGTCCTCTTTTGATAGGGAGTATTAATATACCAGGCTATAAATC
>SKEF01002811.1_pt1 | contig 12774 bp, 15 predicted proteins | sample 4826691 | NCBI WGS metagenome assembly SKEF01 (sample SAMN11008816, study PRJNA524170) | human gut metagenome | biome: Human fecal sample; material: Feces; isolation source: fecal sample from pouch patient p23, p27 | host: Homo sapiens | place: Israel: Tel-Aviv | collected 2016-08-24
TATTATCTAATATCATTTCGATACCGGATAACTCCTAATTATCATTTTAATTATAACAAATACTTACTTTTTTTTCCATATTTTTCTTCATAATCTCCAGATTAGCTTTTTAAATAATACAGATAAATCCCTATTTTACCTGTACAATAAATATAACCATTACCCAATCTGCTTTTTGTGCACACAAAAAAGACCACCTTAAATCAAGCTGATCGTAATCTATAGCTGTAATGAATTAAAAGAAATATTTTTATGCTACTCTAAGTATATTCATGTATTTTCTGGGATGCATCTCTCTTAAAATCTCAGCCTGCTTTTTTGCTGCAATATGAATATATATCTGAGTAGTTTTTATTGAACTATGTCCTAGAATTTGTTGTACACAACTAACATCAACGCCTTCCTCTATGAGATATGTAGCAAATGAATGACGGAACATATGGGGAGTTATGTTTCTTTCAATACCTGCTAATTTTGTATACTTTTTGAGCATTAACCTAATGGAATACTCCGTATATCTATTCCCCCGGCTGTTTACAAAGAAAAATCCACTTTTCTTAATTGCTTCTGAATTATGTTTGTAATATTTTTTTAGAATATTCAAAATCTCAGCGGAAGCAATCTGAATATATCTTTCCTTACCGCCTTTTCCCATGATCTTGATTAGACCTGTATTCAAATTTATACAGTCTATTTTTATATTTGATACTTCATACACTCTGGCTCCTGTGGCAAACAAAGTTTCTATTACAGATATATCTCTCAGCCAGTATTTGTACATCTTTTCATTACTATTTCTATGCTCATGCGAATACATATAGTTCAAGAGAGATTCAATTTCTTCACGCGGGATTATTTTAGGTAAAATTGTCGTTTCCTTGAATTTTACTTTGATTTTTCTAAACGGATTATCATCGATAATTTCGCACTCTTCCAAATAATTATAATATGCTTTGATGGATGCAATTTTACGTTTTATTGTTTTCTGCTTGTATTTTTTATGTAATTCCACTATATAGCCTTCTATTTTGCTTTTTTCTGGGACATCTTCCTGTGCAAACTCAAAAAACTGTCTTAAATCAATTCTGTATGCCTTCAGCGTATTCCAATCCAATTCTTTCCTATATTCGCAATATTCAAGATACTTCTTTACTTGATCTTTATAATTCATTCTACTGTCCTCCATGCCTTTTTCGGTAGTGTAGCATATTTCTTCACAAGATACATTCGATATTCCCTATGTTTCTCATTGGAACTAAGGAATTTTCTCTTCATTTCAGTGCACAAAAAACGCATGCGTAGAACCTATTCTGCATCTCCTTCATGCTTTACTTTTTATTGAAATAGCACAACGTATCTTTATGACATCTAAAAAGCAACTCACCATTTTGCAAGCAAAACACTTATGGTATGTAAGATACTGTGATATCTCCTATTATTTGTATCATATTTTTTGTAACTGTTATATATAAAAGACGGGCAGAAAGCTGATTTTACTCAAGCTTTCTGCCCACACTCATCATAAAAAAACCTATATTAATTCATCTGAATATTTCGTTTTTTCTTCTTCAGGAATCTTCAGGCTTTCCATTGCCTGTTCTACTGACCACCCCATTGTTTCCATAAGGTTTCTAATTGAAAGAAGAATTCCCTTCTCAATTCCTTGTTTAATTCCTTTTTCAATTCCCTTCTGAATTCCTTTTTCTTCAACGCCTTTACTCAGATTACACATAATAGGCACCTCTTTCTAATGTCTTTGCGTTTCAGACAAACCATGCGATAAGGTGAACAACAATAATACTGCTCACCTCTATTTTCAAAATTTATATATTTTGTACTTTTACATTTTTTTCAATTCATCTAAATACTTGCTCTTTTCTTCTTCGGGAATTTTCAGGCCTTCCATTGCCTGTTCTACCGACCACCCCATTGTTTCCATAAGGTTTCTAATTGAAAGAAGAATTCCCTTCTGAATTCCTTTTTCTTCAACGCCTTTACTCAGATTACACATAGTAGACACCTCTCTTTCTAATGTCTTTGTCATTTCAATTGAAAAATCATTCTGTAATATCTCTTTCTTTTCCTTTACTTCACGATCCGAAGAAAGCAAAACTTCCAGTAACTTTAAGATACCTGAAGCATTTTCATCATCAGAGTCCCCTAAACATATCATAATTGCCGTTAGTAAATCATAATTTTCTTTTCTTTCCGAACAACTACCAATTAACTGTTCTTCTGTAATAGAATATCTGTTTATACTATTTTCCCGATATTTCGGTGGATTCATACAAATCCAAATGCTATAGACTTTCTTTATCTTCTCATAATGTGCATCTGAAAATTCAACACCATACTGCGAAGATATCAATCTGCTGCAATAATAAATTCCTCTGCTTATAATCGGGTAGCCTGGATAAAAATCATTTTGCGCTTCAATATTTATGATCAATCGAATTTTTTCTTTCGACACCGGAGCCTTCGCACAAAAGCGAATATCGTATGTAACCACCCCTTCATAAATAGAAGCATCTTCGGTTGCTCCATTTTGTATTTGTTCTTCTGATACCTGTTCATCTATATTTACGGGTACGTCTGCAACATCTGCCTCTCCTTCTATATAGTTCTCTACAATTTCCTGAATCTCACAATCTCTATATTCCTCTATACAACTTTTCATAATCCATGCCAAGATCACCTTATTTGCCAGAAGGCGTTTACATGCTGCATCATAGGAGGCTTTCTCTCCTGCAGAACTAATATTCTTTGCCAGTATATTTTCAACTTTCAACCTATATTCACCTGCCTATTCCTCTTTTTCTTATTTTATCACACACGAAAAAAAGATGCCACTTATTTTTCTCACCAGATCATCCTCCTTCCGTATGATAAGGAAGAATTGTTTATGTTCTTTTCGCATTAAATCTCTTTCTGCTTTTATAAGCAGTTTACCACTATTTTCTTATGCCGCTTCATTCTTATCCGAAACCTCCGCAAATGCTTTTTTTAACCGATAAGATAACAACGTATTTCTTTTTTTGGATCTTCCCGCCCGTATTGCCTGGGAAAATGCCTGTTTGCTTCCCACAAGAATGACTTTTCTTTTTGCCCTTGTAATTGCGGTATAATATAGATTTCGCTTTAAGGTATGCCGCCGAAAACATGACAAAATCGGAATGATGACTACCGGATACTCGGAGCCTTGTCCCTTATGTGCAGTAATTGCATACGCATGAACAAGGTTCCAAGATTCTCCTTCCTGATATCGCATAACCCGCTCTTCTCCAAAATCTACTTCCATATATTTCTTACCGCTCACCTTTCCTATTTTTCGTACAATCCCGATATCTCCGTTGGAAATTTCATCTTCATTTTTCGTCTGCATCACTTTATCCTGTATACGAAAAATTTTGTTTCCATTTTTGATTTCCTGTTGTCCTCTCTGGTAAGGATTGATTCTGTCTTTGATTTTTAGATTCAAAGCATTTGCGCTTACCTTCGTATCTTCCCTTAAAGGTGTTAATACCTGAACTGCATTTACATTTTTCCCTTGCAACTTCCACTCCATATCAAAAAGTTTCATAATCTTTTTCGCGGCTTCTTCATCATCATGTGCTGCTACAAAGGAAAAACTGTTATCATATACCAGATTTTGTTTGCCACAGTTGATTTTTATCGCATTCTCCAAAATAGTAGGGTTTTCCTGCCGGAAACATTGATCTAAAACAGTAACTGGAATGACTCTGGAGTCAATGAGTTCTTTAAATACATTTCCAGGCCCTACTGATTCCAGCTGGTCTTTGTCTCCCACAAAAACAATCCGACTTCCGGTCTTTATTTTCATCATCAGACTTGTAAACAGATGCATATCTACCATGCTGCACTCATCAATGATGATCAAATCATCGCAAAGCATTTCTCCAGCATTCCATGCTCCTTCACCTTCTGCTCCTGTAAGTCCGATACTTTTATGTATCGTCAGTGCCGGATACCCCGTTGCTTCATACATTCTCTGTCGCGCTCTTCCGGTAGGTGCTGCCAATAAAATCATACTATCCATATTCAATTTTTCCTGGATCATAACAATAAAACGCAGCAGGGTTGTTTTCCCACTTCCAGGTCCTCCTGTTATAATGGAAATTGAATTTTGAAAAACCATTTCAATCCCTTTTCTTTGCTTTTCCGCTAATTTTATGTGTTCTTTGGCTTCCAAATTGGAAATCCATTTCTCTACATCATACCTTTTTATCGGATACTTGCTTAGCGTGGCAAGTTGTATAACAGCTTTTTGTTCTGACTCATAATTTTTCTTAGAATAAATCTTTGTATAACTACAGATTAGTTCTTTATCATCTTTGATCAGAGAATTGCCAGCATCACGAATTTTCCGTTCTGTTACACTGCCTTTTTTATCTCCACGCACCAACAACGGCTTGGCTCTTGTTAAAATGTCAGACACCTCTAAATAGAGATGCCCTTCCCCTTCTGCTTCTTTTAAAACATATAATATAGCTGCTTTTATTCGTAAAGGATTATCTGCCTGAAAATGTTTTACTTTCCTTGCTATCGGATCCACTGTTTTAAATCCAAACCCTTCTATCTCACACAACCGGAATGGATCCTTTTTAATAATGCTGACTGCCTTGTGTCCAAAATGTTCCTGGATTTTTTCTATCTTCTTTGGTGTTACTCCCGCAGAAGACAGAAAAATTGAAAGCTGACGGATATTTTCACTTTGATAATAGCCATCTAAAATCTGCTCCAGTTTTTTTTGTGTAATTCCAGGAATTTCAAGCAATCGTTCCGGGCATTCTTCAAAAACATAGAAGGTATTTTTCCCAAATCGTTCTACAACCCTTTCTGCGATAACAGGCCCAATTCCTTTCACCAATCCTGAAGAAAGGTACGCTTTTACCCCCTCTTCTGTTGTCGGCATTTGAATTTGGAAAGATGCCACATAATACTGTTTTCCATATTTCTCTGATTCTTTCCACTGTCCTTTTAAAGAGATACCAATCCCTTCGTTTCTGGGCAATTCACAGCCAACTGCCACAAACTGCCTTTTTCCAATTCCATTCTTCCCTTCAGGAATGTTCTCCTCTGTTTCATATACTGCCACAGTATATCCGTTTTCCTGATTATAATAAATGGAAGAAGCATATCTGCACTCTAACAAGTCACTACCTCCTTGTAATCCACATATAACGACCAGAAATTTTTACAGAGTAACCGCCTTCTTTTTCCAACTCCTTTTTGATGAGTATTCTTTTATCTGCCGGAAAATCCCGAATTGCAGCAACTCTGCGAAATCCTTTCTCTGTTCGGATAGTACATAATCCGTCTTTCCCAATAGAAAAAGAATAGATACCTTCTGCCGCCAGTTTCTTCGAAATACGAAGAAATTTTTCTCTTCCTTCTCCAAGATACCATTTTTTTGCTGCTATGTCTGCTTCATTCCACTGCTCTTGGGGAACATCAAGAATTGTTTCTGTCTTCTTTTCAGTTTCTATCGCCTTTTCTATTTGCTGTTTTGCTTTCTGATAAATGGGTGCTTCCTTCTTTTTTGGCACCTCTTCCGTCACTGTTGCTTTCGGTTTATCTCTTTCCTTATGCTCCGCTAAGGTTTCTCCCTTCACTTCTTGGGGCTTCTTTTTCAAATGACAGACCAACAGATACACCAACAAAACCGGCACTGTAAGGGATAATGTATTAACTAGAATTGCAAGAAAAAAGGGCCATAAGAACGGAGCTAACAAAAATCCTGCAATGCCCGACACAATGCAAAAGTTTTGATACTTTTTCACAAAATATTTCCACTTACCGCTCATAACAGTACCATTTCCTTTCTCTTCGAGTATTTTTAGTCAAATCCATAATTGTTATATTCTGATTCTTGTACACGCTCAAATTCTTCGTCCACCAGGTTTCTTTTTTTATTTTCATTCCTTCTTCTTTCAGGCACACTTTTTCTCGACTGCCGATTTCTCCTTTCCGGCTGTTCTCTTTTCCTTTGCTCTGACTTTTTCCTGGAACTAGGTTTCTTTATCCTGCTATTTCTTCTACGGGGATCAGAGTTTCCTTTTTTCTGACTGCTTTTCCTTATACTTCGATGATATCCATCTTCTTCCTCATCTTCGTCGTCATCCTCTTCTTCGTCATCCTCTTCTAGATATTCCTCCTCATAGTCGTCATCTTCGTCGTCCTCATAATCATCCTCATCATAAAATTCGTCATCGTAATCCTCTTCTTCCTCATCTTCGTAATCGTTCTCATCTTCGTCTTTTCGCTTGCGGAGTAATTCGATTTTATCAAGATTTATCTTATCTCTATACATCGTCATTCCATCCTCATTTTCATAATTATCATTTAAAAGGATTCCCTCTATTCCAACGCAATCTCCTTTTTCGATATACTCTTCTATAAATTCTGCACTCTTATCAAATGCAGAGCAGGAAAAATAATCATATTTTGTTCCGTCTTTCGTTTTAAAAGGACGCCTTACAGACAATCGGAAACTTGCAACTAATCCGTATTTCGATGCCCTTTTGTTTCTGCGCCTCTTCCTTTTAAATTCATTTACTTCCGGATCTTTTACAACGTATCCGGTCATTATTACTTTATTCATGCTCTTTCTCTCCTTTTTAAAGTAGGCAGGAAATTATTTTCCTGCCTGATAGGTATAAAAAAAGACACTTAGAATTTCCATTCAAAATGCCTTATTCTATATACGCATTGTTTCTAAATCATACTGAAAATCAGATCCAATACATCTTACAATCTTTTTTAAAATCTCATAAAAATTCAGGCTGTCTTCCTGTATCGGTCTTATACCTTTTACATAATTTGGCCAAAAACAATATTCGTAAAATCGTTTCACCTGCATAGAAGGTGAAATAAAAATCCCCTGAAATTCATTTTTCATTTTCTTTGTAGTTCCTTCTTCGGAAAATAATTTTAGATGTAGTGCCTCACTTTTGCCTTTCTTGTCCATCTGAAGCCAGACTGTATGATCGGCAAGACGAATACTGCTGTGCAGCATATAGATGTCTTCTCCGTTCCGGCACCAGATAATTTCTCCGCAAAGTCCGTTTTCAAACTGCGACGTAATACACACTCCATTTTCCGGAATATCCGAAAAGCAAATCTCATCATCAACCACCGGAATTGCCCTTTTTACACCCTTGGAAACGCCCACATCTTTTCGACATTCTTCAAACATCTGCTTTGTACTTTCATAATTTTTGTTCTGTTCATACTCATAGTTTTTCATCCTGCTTCCTCCTGTTCTTTAATTATTTCTTTTCAGTGATGTTTTGTGTATTTCTTCATATTTTGCTTCATATCTGCGATACCCTTCCAGATCATAATACTTTAATCGTTCCGGATAGAAACGAACTTTCTCATAAGTACAATATCCATTTCTGCTGATTTCTCCTGTCACTTCTCCTAATCCGCTTTCTGAAATCCAGGACAAAATTTTTCTTCCATGATGGTTCGTATCTACATAGGTACAGTCCTTTTCGCACACCTCATGCAAATCAACGGTCAGGGTTGCCCATGGTGAAGGATATTGGTATTTCCAGTTCACCATTTCAATTTCTAAATTTCCGGTGTAGGAATATCCTTTTACTATTAGCTGTATCGGAAATTTTTCTCCAAAAGCTTCATAGAAAACCGTTTTGGGTTCTTCCTGTTTTCTGAAGTTGTCATAATCTTCATCACTATAACCTGACCAGAAAAAATAGTTCCAGTCTGGCATTGGCGGACAATATCCTTCTAACTGTTCTGCACCTATTTGTTTTAATGGTATCAGATTTTTTTTACCTTCCTTCACAGCCAGAAGCAATGGTTTTAACTTCTCTTCCAGGTACATTCGATCTGGGCAAATATCAATCCACTTCCCTTTTATTGTTGTAAGAAAGCGTTTCCCATCCAATGTTCTGATTTCTGAACGTTCTGCAGATAGACTATTCTTTAAAAAGCTGATTATATTATTTTCTGTTGCCTGAAAAATAATTGCATCTTTTCCACACATCTCACTGTGAATTCCTTTTAAGTACTCTTGGTTCATGATTTTCCTCCTATTTTTCTTTCTTTTGTGGCTTAACTCTATCCTCCTTTTTCGTTGATTGAAATAAAAAAAGGCACCTAGAATATTTTTCATTCTAAATGCCTAATAATTCTTTATTTCTTATTGAAACAGCCACCTGTTTCCAAAATCTGTTTCCGATTCTTTATCGGAAAAAATTTTTGTACTCATCTTTGATTTTTATGAGTATAAATGTTAATTCATTTTCACTCTAACATAAGATATTGTATGTGTCAATATCTAAGTAATTTAACAATTTACTACGTTATGTTTATTACTCTGATACAACTTTTGAAAAGATTTCCCAACGTCCTTTTACATTTTCACCTTTGTCCGTACTTCTTCCACAATATTCCAGATATTTTGTCTGATTATCATAATTTTCAAAAAAGTCTTTCAGCCATAACAGATAACTGTTTTCTTTTTCTTCATCTCCGTACACTACATCCATTGCTGCAACTACCATTGGAATGGATAACTTTTTCATCTTATCCATTTTATCCACAATCTTTTCATCTAACTTGTCAAGAACCTCCAAGGCATGTCCAATCAAACGGATACTTTCCTCAGAATCACTATTCAATATTTCAACATACTTTTCAATATTCTTTTGATCAAAAGCAGTATATTCGTATCCAGAAATAAGCATTAGTATTTGGCAGGCTACTTTACGCATATTATCTGATCTGATATCACCTTTTGTAATTCCAGTCTTTGCCCAAAATGGATGCTCCATAATTTTATAAAGTTCTGTACTAATGTCAAGATTTAAAAGGCCTGTCAGCATCTGTGCTCCGTTCAATCGCTTTCCACTATTCAAACGCACAAACATATCCCGTACTTCTTTTTCTGTGCAGTCCCACATTTCAAAAATCAAGACTTCTGCATTCAATAGTTTGTCTTGTACAATCTCATCTAATTGAGAAAACCTTTTACCTGCAATTTCATAAGTTTCCCCATCAATCGTAACCGGATCAAGTTTCTTAGAAAGTGGAAATTTGTCCCCCTTATATTTCTGTAGGGTAGTAATCCTCTGCTTTCCTTCTATCACATAGTTTTTATTGTCTTTTTTCCAAATATAAACTAAATTGATAGAATATCCTCTTAGCAGCGAATCCACTTCCAACGATTCCATATACCGAGTCCACTGTCCCTCCTTTCTCTGAAAAGGATGAGAAAAATCAAGCTTTCCTTTTCCGGACTCCCGCAACAATGATGATACAATTTTAGTCTTACATGTAGATTCCATTTTCCAACACCACTCCTTAACTTTTTTATCATTCTATCACGATATACCGTACATTGCAAACACCTCAAAAATTAAAATATCTGCTTAACTTCCTATTTTTACCACACATACAATAGTTATCTATTATCTATCCACTGTGTAGTTCTTTCAACAATTGCCTTCTTCTGTTCAAAATGTAAATAGTGAGAACCTTTTATTATTGCCTTTACAAAGCTTATACAGATAATGTCCATTCAAGGTGTTTCACAGACTTTCTGTACAGTGCATTACTTTCACTCAAAAATCTAACTGTTATCTAATCCCTTTGTTATAAAAGTAAATACGATTGGCAGATTAGAATATCTGCCAATCGTATTTGCTTTTATAACTATTGCTTCATTTCTTCCCAATCGTAATACCACTTCCATTTGGACATCTCATTTAACTTTTGCTCATATAACTCATCTGTAACAGGACATTCAAGATAGTCAAGTGCTCCCGCTGACAGTACCTCAAACTGATCAGAAATACTACTGTTTTCTAAAAGTGCAAGAATAGGAATGTTACTTTTGCATTTTGCTTCTAAAATTATTTTAAATTCTTTTGTAGTTACCATAGCACATTCAAAATTAATTACTAATATATCGCACTCTATAGCCTCTGCATCCTTAAATGCCTCAAAAGATAGTAATTGCAGTTCATTTTGATCTTTCATCAGTTTTTGAGTTTGATAATAAATGTCCAAAGTATTGCTAACCAAAAGAACTTTCACGTTTTGTTATCCTCCTATGGTTTTCTGTCATTTTTATCTTTCCTAAAAGCATAGATATAATAATTATTCCAAGCGTGTATGTGATTGTGCGCAAATAACTATTACAACCTTTTATAAATAGAAATATGATTATCCCTAATATAATCGCTATAATTTGTTTTATTCTATATGCAAACAATTTCTTTTCATGTTTGTCTACTGGGCGATTTATATTTTCCACAGGGTTCATGAAAAATATAATCAAAAGTTCAAAAGTAGAAATACTCAGTGCCCATATATCTGTCAATTGAATATTATCAACAGCTAAAAGTATTAGTATAAATACTATACACGAACAAACAAAACATTTTCTGTAATTGCTCATATGAATACCACCAACAAACGATCTTAATGAGAAAAAAACCAAAAAAAATACAAGACATTCTTGAAGCATGTTCATTTGTGTTGCTATACAGCAACAAGTTGCAATATAGATAATCATTTCTATGCCAGTCCAAAAACCATATTTATATATCTCTGAATCGTCCTTTTGAATGACCTTATTTTCCACAATGTAATTTGTTAGTGAATCTGCAATTTTTTCTGTACTAATCATTTTTAAGTCGCTTCATTTCTTTTGGCATTTTCGGTTGATGATAAATACATACACACCTACTATTTACCGCTATTACACTAAATAGCATTGCAAAGCTTGCCATAACTTTTGCGCTTTTTTGAATAAAGAAACTAATTTTTTTCATTATCTTTACCTCCATTTTGTTTTTTATTAGTATACCTCAAAAAAAGTTTTTCCTTGCTATAATGTAATTTCTACGAAGTTCCTTGTAACTTTTGCGATAAATCGCACAAAACTATTTTTATAGTAAATTTTTGTGTATCAGGTTCGATAACAACTGAACCATGATATTTCCTGGTAACTTTCTTTACTGATTCCAATCCAATACCATGGTTTCCCGAATCCCCTTTGTTTGTAATAATTTTTCCACTTCTATTTTTTAATAATTCTCCATTATACGCATTTATGGCTGTTATTATTAAAGTATTTCCTTCGTACTTCATAAAGAACTTTATATATCTTCTTTCTTGATCTAACATCATTGATGCTTCAATAGCATTGTCAAGAATATTTCCTAATAAGATACATAAATCCGCACTTCTAAATGGTAATTGCATTGGTATATGAATATCTATTTCAAATTTAATCTGTTCTTTTATTGCCACAGCATATTTAGCGTTTACCAAAGAATCAACAACAATATTATCCGTTCTTGAAATTCCAAGTTTACTTAAAGGCTCTATATTTATGAGCTTTCTCAAATATTCTATAGCCTTCTGATTATCCTCTTTAGCAAGTAATTCAATCAAAACAATAAAGTGTTGTTTCATATCATGTCTTGCATTGCGAAACTCCATCATAACAGTTTCTTTTTCACGCATATGTTGATTACACAACTCTAACTGTTGAGCATATACCGTATTGTATTTTTGCAACTCTTTTTCTTTTGACAAAATTAAATAGAGTTTAAATGTAACAATATTAATAAGCAAAATTATAATTAAACTTGTCCATGATTCGCTAATATATATTTTCTGATTTATTTCTATGCTAAGCATAAAAATATTGTAGACTACAAACATACTCCCTATAGGTATCAGCAACAAGATGAAATTATACTTATTTGGAAGATTCTTGATATTCTCATCATGAAAAAATTTCTGTAGACACACAATCAAAATTAGTGCTACTAATTTAGATAACAACGAACCCCAAAATTGAGGAATCATATAATCTATTCCACATAGAACAAATCCATATCCTACCAGAAACTCTGCCAGCATCCAAATGGCGTTAATTAAGACAGAAAATACAAATTTCTGTAAAATATTCCCTTCAAATACACCTATGCAGACTATGCTAACTAAAATAATACTAATTATGACATTTATGTATGCTGGAAGTATATTAATACTTCCAATAATTAACTGCCAGATAAAATATAATGCCCAACAAAAGCATCCTACAATCTTACGATCTTTCTTGATAAAAAAGATTTCAAAATACTTTTTTAAAATAAACAGAGAAAATATAGCCAAAGTAGTGTCTGCAATTAGAGCATTACCATAATTAAACAATAATATCCTCTCCTTTTAACATACAAAAAAGTTCACTTACTTTTTTTCTTCTATTTTCACTAATAGATAGTGTAGTCCCATCAACCAGTTCCATTGAGTCATAAAAATATGCAGCTACATATTTAGGATTCACTAAAAAAGACTGATGTGTTCTATAGAAATATGTATCAGCTTCTACCAGACGTCTTTCAATATCATTTAGTTTTCCATAACATTTTTTACTTCCATCATTTGTGATAATGTAGGTAACCCTACGATCACTCTGAAAATATAGAATATCCTCAATCGGCAATCTGTATGATATTTTATTATACTGATACTGAAAATACTTTGGTCGTCTTACAATCTCAGTTTCTGCATCTTTAAAATACTTTTTGAAAATTTGTGGTTCTATTGGTTTTGTAATGAACCTAAATGCGGAAACTTCAAAAACTTCTTTGGCAAAGCTTTCATGACTCGTAACATAAATAATTAGTACTTTTTTATCCATCTTTCGAATATTCCTAGTGTACTGTATTGTTGACATTTAACTAAATATTTATAGCTATTATAGCC
>SKEF01002820.1_pt1 | contig 12744 bp, 10 predicted proteins | sample 4826691 | NCBI WGS metagenome assembly SKEF01 (sample SAMN11008816, study PRJNA524170) | human gut metagenome | biome: Human fecal sample; material: Feces; isolation source: fecal sample from pouch patient p23, p27 | host: Homo sapiens | place: Israel: Tel-Aviv | collected 2016-08-24
TAACATTACCATCCTTTTTCTAATAACAATAGATGATCATGCATGGCACTGGACTTAATTTTAACACAACCCCAAAAACCTTTCAAGACTGCCGATCTATCCATTTCTGAAATTTTTTCTTATCAATCAGGGTTCTTCGCCCAATTCGTACCATGAAGGTATTATTGTTCATAAGTGTTCGCATTGTTTTCTCAGAAAGTCCTGTCAGTTCACAGGCTTCCTTAACTGATATAAGAATCTTATCGTTATCTGCTGCCGGTTGTTTCTTTTTATGTATCATATATAATTACAGCCAATATCTGCAGGCAGATGATATTGGCTGTTCCTCCTCTCCTATGGATTCTATAAACGGACTTCCTGCGAGTCCCTGTGATTTTGTTTTATTTATTGTGCTGCTTTTTTACATAATATTCTACCGCTTCCTGTAAGCTGCATCCGCTCCGACGACTTTTGCTTACTACATTATTTTTACTTATCTTTAGTTTTTCGCATCATTTTTTAAGCGATGGATAAAGGATTCCATGATAATCAAATTCAGGATTATCCAGCATCTTTTTTCTTTTTCTTGTCATAAAATGCTCAAATGATTCTTCTATGGAACAATTTTTATCTCTGGCTCTCTGCCTTACACACGCATCCTCAATGCCATATTTTTTGCAGCATGCTCGGAGACTGGGGTATTCCGCCCCCTTAAATGTAAACTTCTGTATCCTTTCTTCTATTATCTCTTTGTTTGCAATAAAATGTTCCAACGATTCATCTGTGCTGCACCCTAATCTATACTTTCTTGAAGATACGCTGTTTGCATTCACACCATAAACCTCACAGCATTCTTCCAACGTTTCATAGATTTTATTTCGGAATACAAATTCATTTTTCTTTGTCACTATTTTTTTCTTTATGAAATGATCCAGGGCCTCTTCTATACTACATCCAGTCGAGGAAGCCCGGTTACGGACACTGGCGGCACGAACATCATACTTTCTGCAGCATTCAGCAACACTTTGATATTCTTTTCCCTTATATACAAATATCTTTTTTAGTTCATCCGCATTGCTTTTTTCTATAAAATGTTTTACAGCCTCTTCCCAGGTGCAATGAATCCGCCATGCTCTGGTCCGTACACTGGTTTCATTAATTCCGTATATCTCACAACACTGTCCAAGGGAAACATATTTTTCCCCTTCATAAAAGAATGGTTCTTTTGCGCGGTGCCTTTTTTTTGATATTACCTTGTTTCCAGAATTCTCATCATTTCCGGTGGATTCCTGTGGCACGCAACCTTCCATATGAGAAACATTTTTTTCCAACGTCTCTGGCAAGGAGCTTTTGGTTCTATAGGCAGCACTTCTTACAATTTTGGGGTTCAGGCCATACGCGAGACAACATTCCGTGAAACTATTGTATTCTTTTCCCCGGAATGCAAAGATTCTTTGCTTTTTAGATTTAATGTAATGTGTAATCGCACGCGTAGAAGAAACTCCATTCTTTTCCATATACAAACGTACGGATATAGGATTTATCTCCAGGTCTTCACAACATTGAGGCAGTGATGGGTATTTCACACCATGATATGTGATTTCATGTGCCTTTTTCCATTCTATTGCCCGTTCAATCGCTTCCTGTGGTGTGCATTTTCGATTCCACATATCGGTCTTGACAGAATCTTCGTTTAAATCATAAAATTCGCAGCAGGTCTTAATGCTGGCCCATTTTCGATTTCGGAATATGATCCCTTTATTTTTTTTCAATTCAATAAAATGTGTAATTGCTTCTTCAGTATTGCATTTATATTGATTCTGGTACGACATTACACTACGGTAACATATTCCATAAAAATTACAGCATTTATGCTTACTTTCAAAAATTCTGCCATTGTACACAAATTTGAATTTCTCCATGTAATTTGATCTGATTTTACGTGGCATAAAAACTTCTTTCCTCCTTTTGGCGTGATTGGATCTGATACATGTCAAAACATTTTGCCAAACAAAAAAAGACACTCCAAGAGTCCATTTTACTCTTTTTGTGTCTTTATCGGTTGATCCGCAGACGCGGTATAAAGTATAAAATTCTGACCTCGTATCAGAATAAAATTTTGTGCAATCTGCCTTGCAAAATGTTCAATTTTATCGTATCATTCCAGATATTTAATGTCAATTTCACTACAGGCTTTAAACAGTAGCAGCTGGGTAGTATTTTACTCGTATTCCTGCGAATACATGCATAAACTGTTGCATACATGCAAATGCCCCTCCGGTCTTTTCACCGGAAAAGGGCACTTACAGAAGACTTTTTGTATTCATGTCATACAAAAAATCACATAAATCAAGATTGGAAATGAAACAAACATAAGCCCAAAATCAACAAAGATCAATATCAGCCAAAGCAACTTTAATTTTTCCTCCAAATCTCATCCTCCGTTTCGAGTATATTTAAGGAATTCCATAAAATCCCTTATACTTAAATAAAAGAGAATTTCAGAGCTGTTTCTGTAAATATCCCCAAATTTTCGCAGGAATTTCATTTTACTGTTAAAGTTACTTTTGTGATATATCAATCTGCTATTATGCGGCCTGTTCTTCCAGTTCCCGATTCCCAGCCTCCATTAAATCTTCCTCCAGAATTTCAGCAAGCAATTTGTTGCAATACCCAACACCGTTTACACGAACGCCTTTGCTGCGGAGCTCGTCAATCTCTTTTTTCCTGAGACTCTGACTTTTTACAGCCAGTTTATAATCTTCTTTTGCCAGTTTCTTTTTTAATTGTTTCTGCCATTTTATAAGAAAATCCCTTGCAAGCTCAATATCTTCATTCTGCTGGTTATAAAAAGTACGTGTCTGCCTTATGGTCCCATCCGGTTCCACTTCAAGCGTATAGTACGCCTCCGTTGGTTGTTCTGCCTTTCTCAAAAACAGGATATAGGATTCCTGCTGGCTCATTCGTTCATAATAGGTTTCTGTATTATTTACGCAGTGATGCATCAGTTTTGCTTCATACAAAATGTCATCCACTTTTTCCGGCACAACGATCTGATACTCTTTGTCCGCATATTCATATTTTTTCAAATCCCTGCATATACGATTCAGACCCGGATACTTCTTTTCCAGCTCTCCGGCTCTTAAAATCAAATCTTTTGCTTCTATCTCTTTTATCATTTCATTATGTCTCTGCATGAGCTTTCGTGCACGGTAGATAACAGAATCCTGCACATTCACTCCGACCCGAATTGCCATATTGAGATAATCCTTCCATGTTTTGATCAGGTCTTTCACGGATTCCCCACTTTCTGCTGCCTGCTTTTCCAGATAATTTTTGATCTGTAAAGGGGCCATACGATCCATAATGAACATAAGATCCGCTGGTTTAAGCTTTTCCCGGCACATCCACGAAATCACATCGTCACGGATCAACTTGTTTTGGGCTTTTTCAAGTAATAGCCATTGAAGAAAAATCTCTCCCCCATTGTTTGTACGCAGCCTTTTTAAGCGGAACCTGTCAATTCCCAGTGCTTTTCCAAGGTCTCCGGAATCTTCACAATAGATCTGTGCTTTATTATCCATAATGTCCTCTGCCAGATGATAAAGTCCTGCTTTAATGAGCCGTTCCAGATAAGGTCTTTCTTTAACCATTTCAAAAAACCTTACCGGATCAAAAAACCTTTTGACTTTTGCATATTCGTAGAATCCTGTCTTTCGGAATGTCCTGTTTTTAATGCCATACAGTGATTTTCCATAAATATTTCCCATATTATATTTTTCATATGTCATATAGCCACCGTAACCTGGATACAGTGGAACCTGTAATTTACCCTGGATCCATCGGTTTTCTTTTGTCCAATGATGACGGCCGAAATAATATTCTTTCGTATTTAATTCTTCATCATACAGGATTCTCCGGCGCTCAAAGAAAGAATATACTGGTTTTTTATATGAGCTGCTTACTATGAGCATCTGAAGCTGGAATTCTCTCAAAACAAACACATTATTTCCACAGGTCTGAAGCAGGTATGCAGTCTCTTTTTGGGTTTCTATATTTTTGGCCCGGCCTAATGCTTTATATTGAATCTGATGTCTGCATTTTGGGCAATTCCCCACTGCATTATGGTGAGGATGGCTGATTGGAACTTCGCTTTCACACCAACTACAATATCCTGTCTGATCTTTCCTGCGGCTGTAATGATAAAAGATAAAATTCTGGGTAATTCCAACTTTTTTCTGCCATCTCAGCCAGTCTTTCGGAACTTCTGGGAGTCTATCCATACACTGATCCCAGTTTGTCAGAATTTTTTCATATTTCATTCCCAGCCTCCGGTGTCTCTGGTCACATTGATATACATACAGTGCATAAAAAGCATCGTCATATTCACTTTCAAGATACTTTTGGATCAACGCTGTATCCGCCTCTTTCATATAAGAATTTTCCTGATATAACCATTTTGAAAAAATGGTCTTATCCAGCATACTTTCTGACCATTTCTTTGTCTGGTAATCATACCCTTTAAAAACATCGTTCTTTTTATCAACGTATAATGTATATACAGGTTTCCGACAGTCCGTGGAAAGATATTCTGCCAGATAAAATGCTACTTTTAAAATATTGTTTTCTACTTCTGCACGTAAATATAGCCCCCTCTGATAAATCAGCTGCTCCGTATAGTATCCTTCATCTCTTACCGGCACATCTTCTTTTGCAAGTTTTATCAGTTCATCCGTAGCTTCCAGCAATTTCATGTTACGCAATTCTTTTTTATTCATTTCCGTCCTCTCCTTCATTTTCTGCTGTATATAATGTCATTTTCTCTTTTCTGCTCAAATGCAGCAGGGGAACTCCCTGCCGCATCCACTTTATCCTTTTATTTACGCCGCTATTTCAGTAGGGCTTTCTTCGTTTTCTGCCGATTCCACTGGTAGGTCCATTAAGTCTTTCTCTAAAAGATCAGCCAGAAGTTCCCCAGCAAATGCTCCGCCATGGACAACTACATGCTTATCACGTATCTCCTGATAGTTCTGCTGCCTGAGCTTCCTGCTTTCTTCTGTGCTCTTACGATCTTTTTTGGTTAATCGCTTCTGAATTTCCTTCTGCCACAATGTTAAAAAAGAAGTCACCTTATCAATGTCCTTATTTTGACGGTTAAATTCCGCACGTTTTTGCCGGATGGTTCCATCTGGTTCAACTTCCAGTGTATAAAACGGTACTTTCGGATTCTCTTTTTCCCGCAAAAACAGGATATAGCTTTCCTTTGAAACGATCCGGTCAAAATAAGTATCCGTCTTATTTACACAGTGATGAAGCGTATCACCTTCATATAGGATGTCATCGATACTCTTTGGCGCAATAACCTGATATTCACCGTCACTGAACTCATATTTTTCTTTCAAATCAATGAGATGTTTCTGAAATCCGACATACTTTTCTTCCAGCTCCCTGCGTCGGATTCCGCGTTTCATTTCTTCTATCTTCAAAACCGCCTCTTTATGGCGCAGTTGAAGATCTCTGGTACGGTAAATAATGGAATCATGTATATCCATTCCCAGTCTTTTTGCCATAGAAAGATAATCGTTCCACACCTGCAGCACATGGCTGATATCATCCCCGGATTTTTCTGATTGTTTCACAAGATAATGTCGAATCTGGCAGATGCTCATCTGATCCAGAACAAACTTCAGGTCGTTTGGTTCAAATCCTTCTTTTACCATCCAGCATATTTCTTCATCCCCGATTGTTTTTCCTGTACTCTTTTCAAGTTGCAGCCATTTAAGTTCTTTTACCCCGCCATTCATATCTCGGAGTCTTCGAAACTCTTTCTTATCTACGGACAGGAATTCTGTTGGTTTTCTGCCTTTCCTTTTTATTGCATCTGCTGCCCTGTGGTCCAGTACATCATCAACTAACTGGAAAAGCCCCGCTTTTACAATCTGTTCCAGTACCGGGTATGTCTTCCACAGGTAAAGATATTTTCCAGGATCTATCTTTTTCTGACCAAGAGCGTACTCACGCAGACCTGTTTCTTTTAATTCATGCCTGGACAGATCCGACAGGGTATATGGATAAACCATTCCTTTATATTGACTGTCACAGCAAGTATAATACCAAGAACTTCTACACGAAATCCAACGCATTTCCCGTTGTTTGAACAGATCATAAACGAAATTGGAAATTTCCTTTCCATTTGCAGAGAAGATTCTTCTCTGCTCTTCATGGCAGGTAGTTTCGCAATCTGTATAGCCGCCCCTTTTATACCACGTTCTGGCATGAAAGATCCGGAGCACAAAACCAGAAGTCTTGCGTCTCCTCTGGATAAGATAGACTCTGTACCACTTTGTACAAAATCTTCCAGACTTTCCCACAGAACGAAAAGTAATCGGTTGTCCACACACATTGCACTGTCCTTTCTGGTTATATTTGGGTGAGCGGATAGGAACATGTTTTTTGCAATATGTACAGTATCCTTCTGTAGCACCATTTTTCTGATACTTGTAGAAGATATAGTGTTCCGTAATTCCATATTTTGAAACCCATCCGATCCAGTTCTTAGGCAGTCCAGATACAGTTTTCATCACCTGGTCCCATGAATCTGTAAGTTTTTTATCATGACGGATCCTTTGTTCTTTACGGACATTCGCCTGAAACTCTTCCAGTGCCCGGATTGCAGGCTGCATTGTCTTTAAATATTTTTGGATGACCTTTGTATCACAGTCATTTACATAGATGTTGCCAAGATTAATCCTTACATCCCATAAGATACTTTCAAGAAGTGCCTTTTTCCATTTTTTTAATTTTTCATCATAGGTTATAAACCGTCTCTCTTTTCTGCTGATAAACAGACGGTACCTTGGAAAGTTTATATTCTCCTCAATATCCGTTACGGCAAACAAATACACTTTTAAAATTCCTTTTTCTACTGCTGCTCGACAATACATCCGATATTTTCCTGGTTCACCCCTTTGTTTCTCCAATGGACTCAAAGATATTTCAGTTTTCTTTGCATCGGCGATATGTCTGTTCATCACTTTTAATGGTTTTAATTCCATCAACCTCTTTTTTCTCATAACTCCACCAGCTTTCCAGTCACATCAATCCATGCTTCCTCCGGATATTTCTGACCATCGATACAGATGACCCCAATTTCCAGTATCTGGCTGTTGCCAGGCTGCTCCTTTAAAAGTAACAGTAAATCGCCCTTTTGTCCTTTGGCTTTGGGGTCTTTTCCACGTACAATGCAAAATCCGTTGCAGCTGGTCCCGTTTTCTTTTGCAACATGGGAGTTCCATTTCCGGTTTGGATATTTCGCCATGTAAGCAGCTCCATGTAATAACAGGCTTCTCAATTCAATTTTCTTTAACAGGCGCATCTTTGTGCAGGAGATTTTTGAATCTTCCCCATCTTCATCCAAATCCCCTGATGCATCTACTATGTGATACACGGAATTTTTCCAATTCGGATAATAGCAGAGACAATCCAGTGGGTTTTCTGCACAATGAAATCCATTTTGTCTACAGTTTGCTTTTTCCGTTTCATTTATGCCATACTCCTGAAACTGAAAGCCCCGACATTTCAAATCCTTTTGAAATCCTTTATATGCGATCATATCCTTCTCCTTTAACTCTCTTTCGGCTGCATCATGTCAAACAAGGACATCTGCCCGGAATCTTTTGATTTTTTCTTGCTGATATGCTTTTCTTCCTGCTCCGCTGCTTCTTTGGGATGCGCCTCGGAATCTTTCTTTGTCCCCTGGTTTTTCGGTATTGTTTTCGTTCTCTTATTTACCGAATCCCATTCCTTTTGAATCTTTTTCTTTTCTTCCTGCTCTTTTTCTGCTATTTCTTTTTCATCATCTTTCGCATAATATTCAAGTACCCAGGGAAAAACCTGGTCGCCGGAGAGTGCCAGGCCTGTATTGGCCCGAATGCCGTTCTCTCCCTTTTTTTTCGCTCCCTCCAGTGCAATGTTGTAGGCTTTTTGCGTCACGTAATCCAAACATCTCTGAAGCATCTTATGTTTTTTTAACACCTGTGCATCTAAAGCAGAATCCGTTTTGGCAAGATTTACAAGATACTGTCCTATGATGTCCGCAAAGCCTGCATCCTTTAAGGCAAACATTTCTGCACGCAGTTTTTCAGACGCATTCGCAAACTTTCTTTCCTCAATCGGTATATCAACCAGCCGGTAGCGGCTGCCTTGAATAAATTCCTCTGTCTGTTTTTTGGAAACTGCATGTGCTTTGGCAAGTTCCCGCACACCATCCATATTCCCACTCTGGCGGTAATACAATGCTGCTGTATTTAATTCTTCTGCAGTTTTTATGATCTCATTTAACATAATCGGTCCCTTCTTTCTTGATAAAAACATGAGGCAGAAGAAAAAATCTCCTGCCTCTGCCTGCTTTTTATGCCGCATTCATTTTCTGTTCAGCCGCTTCCATTTCTTTTTCTACTTCCAATGCAATCCTGCGTCTCTCAGCATCATCAGAATCCAAAAGGCTGATTATTTCCAGTACAATACGGCGAACCCATTCATTTTCCTCCCATCCTGCACTGATCTGACGGGCTTTTTCTGTCAGTTCCTTCCAGTCAGCATCTTCCAGATCCCTGCCACGATATTCTTTATAGAAAGAATAGATTTCTTTCATGGCTTTCGGTGCCTGAATCTTTGCCGCTTCATCCAAATTGGAGAGGAGCCCCATCAGCATGGGATGGTTTTTATATTTTTCAATCAAAGGACGGATACCGGTCTGAATTTTACCCGTATAAAGTCCCAAAAAATCATTAAATATTCCTGCAATCAATTTCTGATCTGTCATTCGTTTCCTTCCTTTCTGTTAATTTTCTTACTCTGCGCCTGACCGTAGATGGAAAACACTGAAATGCTTCCGATACTGCATCCTGGCTGTATCCCTGATCAAGAAGAGCCTTCATAGCCGCTGCCTGTTCTGTTTCCTTTAGCTTTTTTATGGACGGTTTCCGAACTTTCTTTTTCAGGATTTTCCGGCAAAGCGGATGATCTGGTCCGTATTCGTACATTGTGCTGGCTTCCGCTGCATTCAAATCACACAAAATTGCAATCAGCAGACAGTAATATCCCTTATATTCGTCGTCTTTCATGCCGCACCACCTTTATTGCCTGGTTTTTAAATGTACCTCTTTACTCTAATCTGCTTTAAGTTCTTTTTGATCAAGACCATTTTCGAGCAGATATCTTTCCGTACCTTCTGGATCGAGCTGTGCAAGTCGTGCAAGATTAAACTCTGCAACATAATAGCTGCCATAATTGATTTTCCTCTTACCTACAACTTTTCCGAGTTTATACTTCTCAATAAACTCAACCTTTGCTTTTGCTCCGCAATCCGAGATTATTGCCTGCCTCGGTCTTAGGAATCCCATAACTCCAATTGTAAGGTCTCCGAATAATTCCAGCTTTTTCTCACATTCCTTTTGCTTTTGCCATAATCCGACATACAGGGATCCGTTGTAGTACATATTCACTCTGACATATAATTCCTCATGTCCACATTCCCAGTCATATCCCAATGGTTTTTCATCTTTTCGAATGCATATATCCTGTCCCATATTCTGCCTCCTTTTTTGATTTTCCTGTTCATCTTTTATGGATTATTTTATATTTCCTCCCTTCCTGTTTTTTGTACACCTCACATTTCGTTTTTGGACAACAAAAAAAGACACCAAAAATCTTCTTTTGATTTTTGATGTCTTCCTATTGATAAAAGGCCTTCGCCTAAATGTTGCTCCCGGAACAGCATATCCGGAACAAAAAACTTTACTGCGTGGCAAACCATGCATAAAAAATAATCCATTTATATGGTAACACAATATATTGAATTCGTCAATAAAATACAGCGCATAGAATGCTATATCTTGTTATTCTGCCATTTTTCAAGTACGCTTACCATTTTTACTTCTCTGTCATTTCTACGTTCATCAGGAAAATTTCCAAGGAGTCATATATTGAAATATACTATAAAAAATAAGATCCATAAACGCACAAGGACGCTCTACCGAGGATATGCAGAGCGTCACTCTCTTATGGGCTAAGATTTGTGCAAATTATAATAATACGTCCTAAAAAGGAAGGAGACCGATACTTTCGTACCGGCATATGAAAAAGAAAAATATTTAAAAATGAGATACCTTAATTAGCATCTGCAGTTATTAATATACAGTATATTTATGACGATACTATGGTATAAATTTTAAGAATCTGTGAAAATTATAGAATTTAAGCGGTGAAAATATGTCACTTGACGTGATCAAAAGATATTAATAAAATAAATAAATAAAAATAAAAGAAGGAAATGTAATGAAAGCTTTTTTTACCTGCGAGCAAAAATTGGGAAATACCATCTTCACTTTTTCACAAAAAGCAAAAGTTCTTAGTACAAGTCCCTTAAACGGCGGCATTACAAGACACCTTTCTCATGTTGTAAATATCAATTGTATGAATGGTTCTTATGAATGTAAAATGCTGGGAGATACTTACGAAAAAGATCTAGCTGCACATGTCCATGCCCTTGGGCTTTCCCCTTCCTGCACTACTGCATTAAGTACCGCAGCTTGGACGGAATTACGTGCTATAGAAGAAGTATGCTTTCGGGATCTTACGGTAACTGCTGTTGTAACCGGCGGAATTGACTCCAATGGTATGCATCCCGGCGATCCTGCTTCTTACTATGAAGAGGACGGAAATTATGAAATGCTTCCTCCTGGAACAATCAATATTTTTCTGTTCATTAATCAGAATTTGACTGATACAGCAATGTCCAGAGCACTGATGCTTTGTGGAGAATCGAAAGCTGCTGCTGTTTCTCAGTTATTACTGGGAAGCTGCTATTCCGAAGAAATCGCAACAGGTTCTGGAACTGACGGAATTGTAATCGCTTCTAATCTTGATGGTGCCAGAACTCTTACGGATGCTTCTGGACATTCCAAACTTGGTGAACTGATTGGAAAATCCGTGAAATCTGCCGTAAAACAAGCTCTTCTTAACCAAACAGCGGCCTCTGGTCCGAGACAATTTCTTTTATCTGCACGCACTGCGAGATATAAGATCACACCTGCTACTTTATGGGAGTTTTATATAGAATACAGAGAAATTTTTAATGATTTTAAGATTTCTTTTGAAATGCCCTCATTATTGGAGCAGAAGTTTCTTTCACACAATCGTACCAGTAACCTGGTTCTATGTGTATCACTTTATCTTCACCTTATGGATCAGGTTCGTTGGGAGTTGATTATGGAGCCGGAAGCTATCCGGGAGGGGAAACGTCTTCTGATTTATGGACTCTATTGGAAAGATGGAGACTTTTTTGAAAAAGCATATCCGGCAAAAGCATGGGAGCAGCCCGGATTGCTGCATTTTTCACCGAAAGAACAGCTTATGTATCTGCTTTTATTGTATATTGCTATTTAGAATTTTGACAACATAGTGCTAAAAATTTCTAACTTTTACTTTATAAATGGGTAAGTCGAAAACCGATTTACCCACTATAATATCATTTTTATTTACTTCGCTACACACATGTTTTCATCAATCCATTTCTGGATATCGTCTTCGCTTACTTTAACCAGGCGGGCAATTTTCTTAACATCCATCCCCTCTTCTGCCATAGAAAGAGCTGTTTCTTTTTTGGCCTTTAATTCCCCACTTTCCATTCCTTCGCTGTAGATTTTCTCCATTTCATGGCACATAAGCTCAACTCCTTTCTGCGTGTCTTTTAATTCAAGTACTCTTTTCCCAACAATTCATTTACATACTTACAGTTCAGGAAGTAACCAACAATTTTTTACTTCTGCAAATTCATTTTCTGATTTCTCACCAGTGCATATATTTTTCCATTCTTCTACTTCGGGGCAATGTTGGCCTTCATAAAATGTATTTTCAAAACGATATACCAAGAATGCAAGAGTAGCACATTGCTTTCTAACTTTAATATTTTCTTTAAACTCTTCTTGCGTCGAAGTTTGAAAATTGATTCGCGTATATTTTTCTACTAACCTAAGTACTTGTGAAACTCCTTTCATGATTTTGGAGGGAAAACGCGAATTTGTTCGGTAAAAAATATTATGTATAATCATCAAGAAATACTCCAATCCGGGTTCTTTTCGTGCTTTAATTAAATTAAACAATTCCAGCAGGGTATTTTCTTTTAATTGCTGATCCATAATTGTTTCCAGACACTTTTCAACTGCCATTGTAGCTGAAAATACCATATCTGATTCAGTTTCATACATTAGTTCCAACATTTCGTTCATAAAGGCTGGAACTTTTTCATCTGCAAGAAACATTGCTTCCACTTCCCATGAATAAATTCCTTCGTCATAGAATTCTTTTAGCAGAGTACATAGTTTTTTTGACTGAACCGGATTAACTCCCTTCCATCCATTTCTGCCAAAAGATGCAATCGCACGAATCATCATTTTCATATGCCATTTTGAAAAAGTAAATTGAAAATCGAATTTGCTTTCTTTCCAATATTTTACCATATCTGAACAACAGCCGATGAACAGTTCCAAAAACCATTCTTTTTCTTTCGCAGACCATTCATCTACATAGTACCTATTCCAAACCGCCAGTTGTTCCCAATATGATATTTCAGTAAAATTCCTGCCTCTTATATCCTCTTTCCATTTTGAAGATACTTTTTCACTGATAAAACTCTTTTTTATTCTTTCTAAGGGATCTATTTCTTCTGGATGTGGCCATTTCATAAATACAAAAAAATAATAT
>SKEF01002823.1_pt1 | contig 12734 bp, 13 predicted proteins | sample 4826691 | NCBI WGS metagenome assembly SKEF01 (sample SAMN11008816, study PRJNA524170) | human gut metagenome | biome: Human fecal sample; material: Feces; isolation source: fecal sample from pouch patient p23, p27 | host: Homo sapiens | place: Israel: Tel-Aviv | collected 2016-08-24
GTAAGTGCCTATTATGGTGAAATTGTGCTACGCCATTGCCGGCGTTGTGGCCATCGTGGGTGCAATCTCGGTATATATCGCCATGAACAACGAGGAGCAGGACGTCAAGAATATCTTAGTCCTACGAAATGCGTTTGAAAAGACAAGAAAGCAAATGAAAGCAAACACACTAAGTACCAATGTGTTAAGCGGTAATTTGAATTTTCCGATGTTTGCGGAACTCACTCTTAAAAAGACATAAAAGACTGTTTCTTGTTTCCGTTTTGTTTCTCGTTTCTCGGTTTGTTTTCTTATCTTTACATCAGTTTTCCGAAGTAAGGGAAGAGAAAGAAAAGCAAATGTCAGCATTGGAAACCATATCTGACATGAACTTTCAACAAGAGGGAGAAAGACCCTCCAGGCAGCAGAATACAAAAACAAAATAACACTTTATACATCATGGCAAGACCAAAGAAACAAGTAAAGCTGAAAGAGCCGATTAAAATTCGGTTGAAGTCGCTCGCAGATGGCAACAAGAGCATCTATCTTGACATCTACTATAAGGGAGTGAGAAAGTATGAATACCTCAAACTCTATCTCGTCCCCGAAATCAATCCCGTCTGTAAGGAACAGAACAAGCAGACTATGGCGATTGCAGAACGCATCAAGGCAGAGCGCATCAAAGCCCTGCATGGTCATGGCATACAGGACTGGGAAACCGTCAAGCAAGGTTCAATGCTTCTCACTACTTGGATAAAGAAGTATTGTGAAGGTGGTGTCGGCATCAAGAAGTCAACACTCCATTGCCGTGTGGAAATGCTGCACACCGTGGAGAAGTATCTTAACGAGACAAACAAAGGCTTCATTGCGCTTGAAGAGGTCAATGCGGAGTTCTGCCGTGGTTATGTGAAGTTCTTGCGTAACTTCCCGAATTCCCATATCAAGTATGGCGAGCCAAGACCTATCAGTGAGAATACGGCAAGCCGATACCTCGGAATGTTCTCCACTGCTCTCAATAACGCTGTGCGCCAAGGCAATATCCGAAACAATCCGATGAAGGAACTTGATGCACGTGAGCGCATTCAACCCAAGGAAGGCAAGAAAGAATACCTTACTATAGAGGAACTTCGCACCCTCATAGCTACGGATAGTTACCGCCCTGAGGTCAAGGAGGCTTTCATCTTCGCTTGTTTTACAGGATTGCGATTAAGCGACATGTACCGTCTTGCGCCGATGCACATCTTCAAGACCGCTGACGGAAAGGGCGAATACATAGACATGGAAATGCAAAAGACGGAGAAGCCTGTTATAATACCTCTCTCGGAAGAGGCTAAGCGTTGGTTGCCGAAACCAAGAGGAAATGATATTCCTTTCTTTGACATTCCGACCACACAGACCGTTATAGGCAGGGCTCTCCACAAATGGGCGGAAGCGGCAGGGATTGAGAAGCATATCTCATTCCATTGTTCACGGCACACGTTCGGAACGATGATGCTCACGCTCGGTGCAGACCTTTTTACCACAAGCAAGCTGATGGGACATTCCAACATTCAGACCACGGAAATCTATGCTAAAATCGTGGACAAGAAGAAGGAGGAAGCCATCAACCTCATTGACGGTATGTTCACATAAATCATTGACAACGAAAACATATAGTGACATGACAATAACTATCAGACAAAAGGCACTTGCCAACGAAAACATAAGCTTGTATCTTGACATCTACGATGGTGGCAAGCGCAAGTTTGAATTTCTTTCCCTCTATTTGTTGCCAGAGGTTGATGCAGAGACCAAAGCAAGGAACGAAGAAACATTGCAACGTGCTCACCAGATAAGGGCAGAGCGTATTCTTCATCCAGAGACCATTCCAGAGGTAGGTCACTTGATGATTGTGAAGGAAATCCCCAATGACGAGTCTCCCGAAGTCTTAGATTGGATCCAGACTTACATCGACTGGATGAGCGACAACACAGACTATTCCAAGGCTATTGTTGAGCAATCAAAGTATCTGAAATACCTAATGAGCGAGTTCCTTGCCAACAAGCGCAGACCTCACATCACTCTGAGGAAGTTCGACAAGGAATGGTTAAAGGCTTTCTTCCTTTGGTTGAAGAACGACTATGTACCCCAAAAGTATGTACGAGTTGAAGCCAAACCTTTGTGTGAAGGTTCCCTTCACAATGTTCAACAGCGCATAGTGACGGTGTTCAACAAGGCTGTCAAGTTCGGCAAGTTGAAGGCTAACCCTTTCTACCAGTTGGAGAAGTCAGACATCTTTCCCAAGCCAAAGACATCACATAAGCAGTATCTCACTCCAGATGAACTGAAAAGGTTCATGGCTTCAGATGAGAGAAGTCCTGGAGTTGCAGAGACACAGAGAGCTTTTGGTTTTGCCTGTCTAACAGGACTTCGTATCAGCGACATCAAGGCTCTGCGGTGGAGTGATATCAAGAGGAACGAGGAAACAAACACGCTTGTAATCATCCAAAAGAAGACCAAGGCTCTCAATGCCGTACCAATCGGCAATACCGCCTTGTCATGGATGCCACCCAAAGGCAATGATGATTTTGTGTTTCACCTTCCTGCCAAGGCTAATGTGGATGCAGCCCTTAAAAGGATAGCTAAAAAGGTGGGCATTGAGAAGAATATCTCTTTTCACTGTGCCAGACATACATTCGGAATTTTGGTGCAGGCGGTTACTGGTAACATTGAGACTACCAAGAAGCTGATGGGACACAAGTCACTCAAATCCACCTCCATCTATGCAGATGTGCTGACGCATGAAAAGGTCAAGGCTGTTGACAATATGAAGAAAGCCTTTCGAGGTCGCAAACAGCGTGAAGAGAACAAGCAAATACCGAGGACAAAGCGGACAGCAGCCACCAACACCCATCCACGCAGAATAACTTTTATACAGGATAACAAGTAAACAGAACTTTTCAGGATAACAACCAGTTAATTTCACTTTTGTAGTCCCCATTTATCGGGCAGGGATTTCTCTCTGCCATGGGGGACTACACTTTCAAAACAAGCAGTACAACGAATTACAAACAATTAAATTACAGGATAATGAACAAAACTATCGACACCGAAACTCTTATTTTGAAGGTAGAGTCACATGAGCACCGCATTGGAATAATGGAGAACCTCCTCCGTGATGCCAAGCAAGTATTGACATTGGAGGAAGCAGCCTTATTCATGGGTATATCAAAGAGCAGTCTCTACAAGATGACACACAAGCATGAACTTCCGTTCTTCCGTCCCAACGGCAAGATTATCTACTTTGAGAAGTCCGAGCTTTTGAACTGGATGCGCCAGAACCGCAGTATGTCCGAGGCAGAGACTAAGGCTGCAGCGACCAAGCACTTGAGTGAACTTTGTAAATAGACATGGCGATGATGAAGGATAATATTTCCCATGAGGAGTATAGAAGCAAGTTGGCAAATGTCGCTGACCTTGCCGTGAGCTACATAAATACTAGCAACGGCTACTTTCGGATGCGTGATGCTTTCAATGGACTTGCCGAGCAATGCGGAGCCAACAAGGGCATCAATGATGAAGCAACTATCGGCAGAAGAAAACTTCTTGCCCAGTCTGTTTGCATTGAATGCATTTCACGATTAAGCAGTCATTCTAATGACAGGTTGCAAGGCGAACTCTATGTTATCGCAGAGGACATTTCCCCAAGGAGAGGATGGCACAGATGATTTTCTCTTTACTGAGAAAAACAGTCTTGCCAGTTATGGTTATAATATTCAAAATTCACAGAACATGGATAAACAAAAGATACATTACTGCTTCACGCTGTCCGATGCACAGATGGAGTATCTTCGCTGCAAGAAGTACAAGATTGACCGCATGGAATGCTTCATGTCTCTTGCCTCTCTTGCTGAACGTGAAACAACACTTGTTTCTATCAGCAAAACCCAACAAGTGGAAATCTTGTGTGGGCAATGTCTGGTTGACAATACCCAACTTGCCAAACTCTGGGATAAAGACCGCAAGACCGTCCCCAAACTTTTACAAGCTATGGAGGCTGTGGGCATTTCCTCTTCACAAAAGGTTGGAGACAACCGCATCATTACCCTGCATTCACTCTCTGGTTGGTATGTGGACGGAAGATTTGTCAAGAACGGCTTTTCATTGAAGCGCAATGCGGATGGCTCTGCAATCGTCCATACGGAAGTTCCACAAGTAAGAGTATTTGTTACGACAACGGAGGATGATACAAAGTCGGACAAGGAAGATGGGCATTTTTCCAATGGAATATCCGATACAGACAACAAGGGCAATTCTTCTACGGCAGATATTTCTTCTTCCCTAAATTCGGCTTCATCTAATGATAATGGAAGCGTGGGTAAGAACGGAACTAATGGCAATCTTTCCAATGCTATTATTGGTGGAATTTCTTCACAGCAAAACTACTCCAGACAGTCTGTTGGCAATCCTTCTTCCCTGCAAGAAGCAGATGCCAAACAGAATGAGGGAGAGCACAATACATATCCACAGCATCAGTTTGGAGGACAAACACAACAGTCTAACGGTTCTAATGCCAATGGCTACAAGCCTAACGAATACCATAACGGCAATCAATAGGCATACAGAGGCTAATAAGCCACTATACATAAAAATCATCCCAAAGGACGATTAACCGCCATAGGCTACCGCTCAACTGTTATACGTTTAAGCAGCCTTGGGGACGGAGGCTGTTAAAAGTGCCGTCATTTTATAGGTACTTTTCGAGAAATCCTTTTGTAATACAGAAGCCGTGTCCGTCTTTCTGTATTCCTAAAAGTTTCTCGGACTACTCGCAGGCTCGCAGTCGTGACCACCTTTGCAAGGTGCTTGTAATCATCCCTTTTTAATCAGAGACAAGGACAAATGAGAAAGAAGAAAATCATAAGGAAACCGCCTACGGAAGTTCATACCTACCGATGCACGGAAGAGGAATTGAAACGTCTCCAGACACATGCCAAGGAGTGTGGGTTAAGCCTGAGTCGCTATGTCGTTGAGACTGGCTTAAAGCACCGTCCACGCATGAGGCTTACCAAGGATGAGGTGGATGCCCTCAATTCTCTCGCCATTGCAAGGACGGATTTGATAAAAATCAGCAACGTATTATCCAAGAAAACGGCTGAGGAAAAGGCTCGGTTCTTCAAAAATGAGAAGTTCATGCGTTGGTGGATTGATGCCGTTGCAGGACTTATCCAACATTGGTATAGCATTGAAGAGAATATCGCAACAAACGTACAGACCAAATCAAAAGAAGATACATGATTATGCTCGCAAAGGTTGTATCGTATGGAGGCAATTCCGTAAGGTACGCATTGGAAAAGGAGAATGCAAAGGCGGTCAAGGTGAACAATATGCCCGATGGTCTTGACCCTACCGCCATCTGGTACATGATGAAGCATCATTGCCAATATCATCAGGCGGAAAGGACGGTGGGCAGAAAGTTGGAAAGGTTCATGACCACTTTTGTACTTTCCCCATCAAAAGAGGAATCTGCCAACTTCACGATGGAAGATTGGTCTAACCTCCAAGACGAAGCATTGGAAGTTTTGGATTCTGTTGGACTTACGCCCAATGGTTTCTCCAATGAGATAAAGACCAACTTCACCAATTCTATGAATGTGGGTGGACTGCACTCTGATTCCAAGTCAGGAACGCTGCACCTTCACATTGACTACTGTCGTGTGGATATGGAGGGTAACACCAACGATGTGCATGATATTCATCTTCGGGCAATGAAGGCTGCGGAAATCATCAATATGCGGCATGGGTGGGAACAACCGCAGGAAATTCGGAATATGCGGAAGGTGGAGCTTGCGGAGGACTGTGAACATACTCTCAAAGATATGCAACAGTTCAACATTGACATATACTTCAATCTGTTGCGCATGAAAGGCTATGAGGTAAAGCCACGCTACGACAAACAACGGAAACTTGTCGGCTACACAGTCGGCAAGAATGCTTCCGTGTTCAAGGCTTCTGAGATTGGCAGAAAGTTTATGGCATCAAAGATTGAAGACACATGGCTGAAACTGCATCCACAGCCTACACAAGTCAAAACAAAGCCTGTTTCCCCATCCGTTGCTCCTGCGCCTCGCCCAGTTCGTCCTGTCGTTCAGACTCCAACTGCATCACAACCAAAGTCGCAACCTCAAATTACACAAACGGCATTCACAATCAACATTGGCGATGAAGTCAAAAAGGTGTGGATTCCGAACTCTGTCAAAGATGTCTTTACTAATGAGGTTCAGATTCCAGAGGATAATAATATAGCGACAACAGAGAATGTCGCTCATGTAGCGATGCTGTTGTTTGCAGGGTACATTGACGCAGCCACTTCCATGTCTGAGTCATGTGGTGGTGGCGGTTCTACTCCTTCTTCTGGTTGGGGTAAAAAAGACGATGAAGATGACTGGAAATTTGCCCATCGTTGCGCACAGATGGCTCATTCCATGTGCAAGCCTAAACCACGCAGCAGAAGTTTCCACCGATAAAACAATGACAATATGGCAATCAGAAAAAGCAAGATAAACATAGACACAGAAGAAAGATCCGACTTCGACAACATGATGAATGATGTCGAAAACGAGGTTGAGGTGCAGCAAGCTGAGGATGGACTTGTAAACCGTGTTCCTGAGTTGAAGCAGTTAAGTGAGGACATAGACAAGGCTACCAACACTTTCATCAATGCCGCACTTGAACTTGAATCTGCCATTCAGCAGTATCAACGTGCAGAAGCCAAATTAGGTGGTGCTGTGACTACTATCAGCAAAAAGGTTGATACAATCAATCAGCACATAGATAAAGTCTTGGAAAATGCTCCCACAAAATTAAAGGTGTCTGTAAATGTCAATGATGCTGACTGGCATAAAATCCAAGAACTGTTTGCCAAAGAACGCCAATGGATGACCGCACAGATGCAGACGCATATCCGTGAGGTCAATTCCATGCTTGCTGATGAACGGAAAAAAGTTCGTGAACGATACAAGGAATATGATGGTTCCTATCTCGGTCACTATGCCCAGTGGTTCTTCTGGTTCTTCTTTACGATTGGTATTTTTGTGGTTGCAGGAGGTGTTGGAATGATAATTGCGCAGAACTATACATGAGATAGACGAGTTACTGCCTAACATTAAGTTTGCACTTAAAGTTAGGCGATTACTATTATTATCTCGATAACCAATCAACCAATTTTATTGCCTTCTTCGTGCCATAATGTTAAGAATGATGCTGCGCAAGAGATACATTATCGAAACCATAAACAATATGTTGAAGAACATGGCGCAGATTGTACATTCGCGTCACAGGTCTGTGAACGACTTTATCATGAACCTTATTTATGCCTTGGGAGCATATGTTGCTACAATGGCGGTCATGCAATAATGACCACCATTGTACTATTTCTATTAAATTGTTTTTTTAGATACAGATGTACAAGCCACTGATTTCATATCCTTTTCTTAAATTTTCAATGGCTTTTCCAATCGTGGAACCATCAGAATCTTTACCTTCATCTGGGTCATAACAAACGAATTTATCTTTTTTTACATGCTTTACAGCAATCCAATGTTTATTATTTACCAAGACCAATATATACTCCCAGGTTGTTTCAGGGTAAAGGTCATCTAAAGAGTCATCTAAAGCTTGAGTTTTCATGCCCAGCCTTTTATCTGTTATTCTTTTTATTTCTTCAGGTATCAAATCCTTGAAAAAATCGCTTTTAAAATTTGAGCTATAACATACCGTAACGGTTCTATCTGTTACATAATCTTTAAATGCAGCGCATATCCCCGATGGCAAAGACATAAGAGTGCCGCTTAATTTATTGCCCAGCAAGTATATGCTTGCCTTAGACTCCGGATACGGTTCAATAATCTCTTTATTCTGATAGTCCTGTATCCGCATATAAACCTCTATGGGACACGTGCCACTTCCCAGATCCACCAAGACCGCATTCAAAGCGAACCCTCCACAGAAATTATTGGGGGTTGGAAATGGAGTTATACAATGTTCAGGTCTTTTCTGGCTTAATTTATTCCCAAAACACATTATATTTCATTTTTAATGGTTAATACTAATTCTGTTGTTCTGTATTATTCTTGTTCATAGCCTGAAGAAGTTTCTTGTAGTCTTCCACAAACTTAGATATAGTTACAAATCCTGCTGCCATTTCATCATCGGATATCTCGTCCATGATGGTACTCTTGTCTGCTGGTGTCGCTTGCAGATAGTAACCGATAATCTGAGGAGTGGTAATCTTGATGTTGAAACTCTTGTCCGTGGAGCTGGTGTGGATGCCAGAAGAACCGAATGAAGAACTGCTACTTTTTGCACCGCTGAAAAGCAGGAAGCCGCCGCCATGTGAGACATGCTCTTCCATGGTAGCCGAGAATGTATTCGAGAGCTGGTCGCTAGTAACCACTTGGATGGAAATGTCTTTGGCGACGAGCATGGCCACAGGATAACAAGGTAGGATATGGCTGCGGCTCATGTCTGAAAGCCTTTCTTCTGTAATTTCACTGTAATCTTTTATTGGAGACACACGTGAGGTGGACACGTTAAACATATCCTTGGTCAAGACAAAAATCCCAGGATTAAACCATTCTCTCTCGATGCCCACTTTTGCCACATTCATTCCGACCCGAACAGACGTATTTTGGGAGTGGCATAGCTCTGCAAAGGTCGAAGAAGCCGTTTCTTTCTTCCCTGAGTAACCTGCGAACCATAAACTGGCACCGTATGGGCTGTTTGAAGCAGACGAGTGGCTGTTGCTTTCCTTGTCTATCTGTGAGGCAGCTACGTCGATTAGTACCTGCGTGAATCCTTCAGGAACAATCGGTGTCTGTACGCTTTCAGTCTCTTTGCCTGAATTTACCGTTTGGGCAACTTTCATTTTCTCCAAGATTTCCTGGATTTCGGTATTAATCCTCTCCAGCTGTTCTTGAATTGGTGGAAGCAGTTGCTTGAGTTGCAGGAGGTTTTTATTTATCGCCTCTTCCAGTAAGACATTGGATAACTGTTGCGATTTAGTTATATAATCGTTTTGAAGTTTTTGGTTTTTTGACAGTATGGCTGTAATTTTATCGATCAAACTGTCTACACTTTGGTCATTTTTATCAAATTTTAATTCGCTTGCCAGTCTGCTGATGATACTATTAGGTACTCCTCCACTGAATATCGGTGCAATGGTAAATGCGGTATCAATGACAGTCTTGACACCTTCACCGTAACTGCTGATCAATTCATTTTGAGCTTTATTCAAAGCGTCCCTTGCATCTTGTGCATCATTTTTGTTTTTTTCCAGTTCTTTACTCCTGTCTTCTTCATCAATCAGATTTGTCAGATTGGAGATTTGTGAGGAAAGGGTAATTCTGCGTGAAGACAGATTACGCAATCTCATAGCCAATGACTCCGGGGAATCAAGTAAGTCGGACGGGATGAAGGATGTGTTCAGCAGTTCAAACCAGTTTGTGGGGTTGAATTTTACGGGATAGACAATGCCTCCGTCTGGAGTCAGCCTCTGAATGTTTTCCAAAATCTCTCTGGCCTGCTCCAGCTCCGCACCTGAACCGCTGTCAAGAACTCCATTGAGGATGTCCATATCGTTGGGGGAGAAGACGGATAACACTTTTGCCCGCTTTTCGTTCAATTCCAAAGATTCTCCTCTTGCAACTGCTTCATACCATTGCAAGTATTCATTGTTGTAATGAATATTGTTCTCCTCTGAAGTATCAGGATAAATTTTTCTTAAAGCTTCTTTTTTCTTGTTTTGTTTTTCAGACCATGCTCTTTCTGCAGCCACATAGTCATCATATAGGCGATAAAATACCTCCTGAAGCGTATAGCTTTTCGTATTTTCGTCACAAAAATCATAAGGATATGGGGTCAGCAGCAGCTCGCGCAGTTGATTTTTCGCTTTTGCGATTTTTTCGTTCAATTTAGGAGTTAATGTATCCAGAGCCGAACGGTACTGATATGGCAATGTCATGCCGTTATCACCGCCTGTAACGCGACAGGGATCGAAGAGCTTGTTGGCTAAACGCGATTCGTTGGCTTCCACCATCGGCCCTTTTTCCGCATTGTTTTTGTAGTCGTAGGCAAAGTCCTTGGCTGTGAGTGCTTGCCCTGGCAGGGTCAGACAAAGAAACTGATTCGGATTTTCACCTCCGATTACGCTTTCTATCTGATTGTATAGCAAGTCTATGAATGGCTCACTCGCAAGGCTTGCTCCACCATTGTCCTGTATGCTGGATTGGGAATCGCCTTTACTGTCGGATTTGGAGGCTTCATTGGAATTTGTCTTTCCTTTGGAGCCGGTATTCTCCTTTAACTTAGGAGGAGAATCATTATTAATTTCTTGAGAGTCATTTGAAACCACAGGAACAGCAGTTTCCTTTACTTCTTTTTTAGTATTCTCGGGCAAATTCTGTTCGTTCATAGTTTTTACTTTTAATTATTGATTAATACTACTCTAAGAATCATCCAATTTACTATCAATTGAATGTACGAATTTAGTTTGTGCCTGACAAAAAATTGCAGACACAACCACTCTCATTGGTGGATTCTCCGTGTGTTCCATCACGTCCTCCTTTTTTATTGGGGTTATACTTCGGTTTATGTTCGTTGCGGACGGAAATGTTCCGCCCGCAACGGCTTACTGCTTCCTCAAGGTAGGCAATGCTCCTTTAAGTTCGTAACGCCACTTTGAACCAGCGTTCTGCAAAGCGGTGTTCATGGCATCAACGGCTTTCTGCCAGGTAACGTTAGTGCCGTCCACCTTCGTGGCTTCGGTGCTTTTCTTATTGTAGCCGATACCTTGTTCATGATTGTTCTTCCAATAGCAGGCGGTCATCACGTTGGCGTAGTTATTTCCCAAAAAGCCGCCGATATGTAGATAGCCAGTGCTACTACCCGTACTGGTTACGTTGCCCGTGGCGTAGCAGGCAAGGAGGCTGCTTCCTGCGTTCATTCCCACCAGACCGCCGCCAGCGATATTCTTATTGGGGGCCATTTCTATGATCACGTTGCCTGTGGCATAGCAAGCGGTCAGGGTGGCACTCGAATTCGTCTGACCTGCCACGCCGCCGACATCGACCGTTCCCTTCACTGTGGCAGAGGAGCTGCATCCGGTGATGGAACCGCCTATTTGAGCACCCACCACACCGCCGACATACACCGTGCCGCTGACGCTGCCCGACACCGAGCAGTTTTCAATGGTGCCCCAGCTATATCCTACCACGCCGCCAATACTGCCGCCATATATTTGATGGCTTGTTATCTGTACGCCCTCCATCACCACGTTCTTCACCGTACCAGCTTTATTGAGCCAGCCGAACAGACCCGCATATTTGTCATTTGTCGTAAAGGTCAGCCCCGTAATGGTATGGCCGCCACCGTCGAAGGTGCCTTTGTATGAGTTGTCGTAGTCTGTGCCTATCGGTGTCCAGTCTTTGCCTGTGAGGTCAATGTCTGTGTCGAGGGTAATGTTAATGTCGCTCTTACCTCCGTTCACTAATTTGGCTATATTCATCAGGCCATCAGCGGAGGTCACGGTGTAGCTGCCGTTGCTCTCTATGGTATAGCCCAGGTCTTTTGCCGCAGCGAGGGAGACGGTGTAGGTATATTCACCGCCCGCCTGCCAGTCGGTAGCATTCTTCATCTTATAAACGAAGGTCTTGCCGTTAGTGAAGGTGCAGGTAATGAATGCCGTGCCAGCTGCCACACTTTGCGGGGCTACGATGGCGGTGTAGGTGTTGCTGCCCTTGTCATACGGGGTGATTTCGGCTGGGTTGTCATTCTCGGTGGAGAGACCCGTCAGTCGCACGGATGCCAGTCCCTCGGTGTAGTCCGTCAGAACGATGGTTACCCGCGCCGTGCGGTGGGTGAAGCGAAGCGTGGGGCTGCCGTAGGTCACCGTCTGCCCGTCGGCTACGATGAGGTCACTGCCCTCAAAGTCCTTCTGGGCACTTTGGTTGGCTTTTACCTTTACCGCAGGTGGGGTTGTCTCGCCAGCGGTGTAGGGCCACCACGCTGTGACGGTGATGTTGTTGTGGTTGGTCCAGTAGTACGGGTCGGTGGAGGTCAGCGTGGCGCTGGTGTGGTCGGCGGTGGAGGGCGTTACGTCGTATGCCTTCACCGTGCCGTCCATCAGGACTGCCACGCTCTGCACACCCTCCCAATTGCCGTCCACCGGGGCACGGGTGCCGGCGATGGCTGTCGAAGCGGGGTTCAGCCCCGTGGCGGTGAAGACGATGGATCTGCCTTCCGCCCCTTCAGGCAGGAAGCCTGCTTCGTCCTGTGTGCAGGCGCCCAATAAGAGGGCGAGCGCTGCAAGTGCAAAAAATCTTATCCTCATAATATCTGTTATTTTATTACTCTGGTTGTTTCCGTTGCGGGCAGAACTTTTCCGCCCGACGGTTTACTGCTTCATCAAGGTAGGCAATGCTCCTTTAAGTTCGTAACGCCACCTTGAGCCTGCGTTCTGCAAGGCGGTGTTCATGGCATCGACGGCTTTCTGCCAAGTAACGACAGAGCCGTCCACCTTCGTGGCTCCGGTGCTTTCCCTATTGTAGCCGATGCCTTGTTCATGATTGTTCTTCCAATAGCAGGCGGTCAAGGTAATGTAGTTATCTCCCAAAAAGCCGCCGATATGTACATAGCCAGTGCTACTACCCGTACTGGTTACGTTGCCCGTGGCATAGCAGGAAAGGAGGCTTATTCCGTCGTTGAATCCTACCAGACCG
>SKEF01002824.1_pt1 | contig 12733 bp, 9 predicted proteins | sample 4826691 | NCBI WGS metagenome assembly SKEF01 (sample SAMN11008816, study PRJNA524170) | human gut metagenome | biome: Human fecal sample; material: Feces; isolation source: fecal sample from pouch patient p23, p27 | host: Homo sapiens | place: Israel: Tel-Aviv | collected 2016-08-24
ATGTAGGTGGACAGCTTGTGTATTATGAAGGTGATGAAGGATATTGTTTCCATGATTCAGAAACCAAAACGGATGCAGGAATCAGAGACATTCCTATGACACAGATGGTATATGATGCGTTCCGTAAGCAGAGAGAACTGAATCTGATGCTTGGTTTGCAGAGTAATGTGGAGATCGGTGGACGTAGTGGATTCATCTTCAATACAAAGCATGGGCGTCCGATCATGCCGGCGGGAGTGAACAGCTTTCTGAAAAATATTGTCAATGCCTATAATAAGAAAGAAAGCAAACTGGCAGAAGAAGAGAAGAGAGAGCCGGAGCTGATGCCTCCTATTTCATCGCATACCCTTCGTCATACGGGATGTACCAGACTGGGTGAGAATAACGTCAATCCCAAAGTTATGCAGTATGTGATGGGCCATTCAGATGCACAGATTACAATGAATGTCTATAATCATATTGCAGAAAAGTCTCATGTGGAGAACGAGATGTCCAAAATGAACCTGCCAGAAACCGTACCTGCTGTGGTATAAACCATAAGTCGTTGTCGTAAAATGTGGTAAGAAAATCAGACGAATATATTTTTCCAAGAATTTGTCGTAAAAATGTGGTCAAATCAAGAAAATCGAGTGCGAAAGCAAGTGAAAAATCCCTGTGAAGCCCGTAAAATCAAGGCTTCACAAAATCTTCACAAAATAATTAGCACTCACCTCTTGACATGGCTAATAATAGGTGTTATATTACAGCTAGAACAAAGGAGAGGACATAAAGAGATAAGAAGATAAAAAAGAAGTTCCGAACCGAAGTTCATAAAATTCATTTCAACATAGTCGAAAGAAAGAAGCTTCCGATTTGCTGAAGACAGTTTAAAGATTTCGAAAGGAGAAATGACTTATGATGATGCCTAGTATTTTTGGAGAGAATTTATTTGATGATTTTGATAGCTGGTTTGACGCACCGGTTGAGAAGAGATTTTTTGGTAAGAAGAATCCGTTATATGGAAAACATGCAAAGAACCTTATGAAAACAGATGTAAGAGAAAAGAAAGATAGCTATGAAGTCGATATTGACCTTCCAGGATTTAAGAAAGATGAGATTAAGCTGGAACTTGAGAATGGATATCTTACGATTTCTGCTGCAAAAGGTTTAGATAAAGATGAAACAGATAAAAAGACAGGTAAATATATCCGTCGTGAACGTTATGCCGGTAACTTATCAAGAAGCTTTTATATCGGAGAAGGTGTAAAACAGGAAGATATTAAAGCCGCATTCAAGAATGGCATTTTGAGCATTACCGTTCCAAAAGAAGATAAAACAGCCAAGGAAGAGAAGAAATACATTACAATTGGTGAATAATTGATAAGATAATCTTAGAAAAAGATAAATCAGAATATTAATACATGGAAAAATAACAGATACCCATGAGGTATTTGATAAGATATAGGTAATATGGATTATAAGAAAGGCGAAATATAGTAGCCTGAATATAGAGATTAAAATTTAGTTTTGAAGGGAGAAATGACTTATGATGATGCCTAGTATTTTTGGAAATAATTTTGTAGATGATGTATTTGATGATATGTTCCCATTCACAGGTAATTATACAACTGCTAACTATGATCTTATGAAGACAGATGTAAAAGATGCCGGAGATCACTATGAACTCGAAATGGAAATGCCTGGAGTTGAAAAAGAAAACATCAAAGCAGAACTGAAAGATGGTTATCTGACAGTTACTGCACAGCAGAATACCAATAAAGATGAAAAAGATAAAGAAGGTAACTATATCCGTAAAGAAAGATACAGTGGAAGCTGCCAGAGAAGCTTCTATGTTGGTGAAGGCGTAAAACAGGAAGATTTGAAAGCTGCTTTTAATAACGGAATCCTTACGGTAGCAGTACCGAAAGAAGTTCAGAAACCGGTAGAAGAAAAACAATATATTACAATTGAATAATAATTTATTCAGAAACGAATAGATAGAATCTGAATAAATAGAATGAAAAAGGTCTGGTGATCGCAGATGCGATTACCAGACCTTTTTCTCTTTTATTTTAAAACTTTGGAAAGTATAGTTTTAGCTGGATGTTTTAGTTTTTCTTTTAAATCGGATATAGTCTTACTTTGTGTCTGAGAAGCTTGTTCAAGATGAATAATTCGCTGGCGAAGTTCCTCATTTTCTTTTCTGATAGTAATTGTAGTATGACCAAGCAGGCGAATAATATCTTCACTCATATGTTGAGAATTCCATTCCCATTTTTTAATATTTTCAAAGTTGATTTTGAATAGATCTTCAGATTTATGAAAATACTTCTCCATGATTTTACGGTTTCCGGCACGATATTTTTCCATAAAAGCCCGAGCTTCTTCCGGTTGAAACATACATAATTTTTCTTTGTCCGGGTCTTCGGAGGTAACTTCAGAAAGCATATGGTAAAAGAAAGTATAATCTTTCTGGCTGGCAGACGGAACACTATTGAGGATTCGTTGTATTTCATTCGTATTCCCGCTAAGACGAGCATTTCTTTCAAAAGTGCTAATGGTATATTCGTCTGTTGGAGCAAGTCCAAAGATGTCCAGAAAATCATCATAAATAGAATGATTTTTAAAATATCTTTTTCCATAACGTCGGACGATAATGTTTTCATGATATCCTCTTTTCCTAAAGTTTTTTTGTAAACGAGAAAGAGAATATCGTAAAAACATTAAAATTAAATTAAAAAGCTTCCTGTGACCGCATATTAGAAACAGCAGCTTCTTTGGGGAGAGAAAGGGTAAAAACAGAGCCCTCATTCACTTTACTTTTTACAGATATTGATCCTTTATGCAATTCTGTGATTTTCTGTACCAGAGAAAGTCCCAATCCAAAGCCCGGTGTATTCCTGGATTTATCTGCACGATAAAAACGGTCGTAAATGTGCTTCTGTGTTTCTTCGTCCATACCACACCCATGATCTTCTATTTCAAAAATAGCAAGATTGTCTTTTTCCCATAATCTAAGTTTGACAAAAGACTGGTTTTCGCTATATTTCATCGCATTATTTATAAGATTTTTGATAGCGATAGCCATAAGGCTTATGTTCATGTAAATAGATATGTTTTTGAGATCATATTGAACAGATATTTGTTTTTGCATACGAAGTGGTTCTGCCTCACAAATAGATTCAATAAGATCTTTTAAACAGGAGTATTCAAAGTCTTCTTTTATTCTCCCCTGTTCTAAGCGGGAAAGTTGAAGAAGCTGAGTAATAATTTCATTTGTTTTTGCATTTTGACGTGCGATTACAGTCAGGGAATCCATATAATCGTTTATTGTTCCCCCATATTTTTTTAAATACTGACATTCTGCTGATATAATAGATGCAGGGGTTCGAAGTTCATGAGCAACATCAGAGGTAAATTGCTGTTGTTGATGAAACAGATCTTCTAATCGGTCCATCATACGATTATTTGCCTGAATCATAGCATCCATTTCTTTAAATGCAGTAGCAGATTCAATACGCTTTGCAAGATTACCTTCGATACCGATAGTATCAGCAGTATCTTTTATTTCTTTCATAGGAATTGTAAGTCGGGAAGAGACAGCGCCGATCAGTAAAAGACCAATAATACTGATTACAAAAGTAAAAGTATAGGATATGTATTTCATAGCCTGGTATTGGCTGTTAAAATCCGTTTCTTTTCCAATGTTTCTTATAATAACAAGAATTTGCTTATTAGTAATGATGTCTTTTTTTAAAAAGGGCCGGTCAAAAATATAATAATATCCAGAGGAACATTTCACTCGCCTAAAATCCCACTGATTTAGAGGATAATTGTTTAATTCTTTGTCTGGATAATGACCGCGGATTGTTCGGCCCTTACTATCTAAAACAAGTTTTTGTACATGATTTTCCCGGAAAATAAAATTTTTGTCTACTAAAATTTTCCCATTTCGGACTTCAACGTTAAGAAAATCATAACGGCTTTCCCGGCGGATCTGCCTTCTGATATCAAAGTAAATTGTTTTATTGGAAAAATATGAAATAAACAGTATCATTATAGCTGCCATAATCAATATAATTGCGGCAAAGCGAATAGAAATATAGTGAGTAATTGATTGTTTTTCTTTATGGTTCATAGCATTCCCTTATCTTTATTATTGTTCAGGAGATTTTAGCATATATCCGATTCCTCGAATGGTTTGAATAAGTTTTACATCAAAATCATCATCCACTTTTTTTCTAAGATATCGTATATATACATCAATAATATTGGATTCTCCATCAAAGTCAATCCCCCAGGCATTAGATTCTATCTGTGAGCGGGAAAGCGCGATATTTTTGTTTCGCATCATATATTCTAAAATAGAATATTCCTTTGGAGAAAGCTCGATGAGGATACCATCTCGCGAAACAGATTTTTGATCAGTATCTATTATCAGATCTCCACAGGAATAAGAAGTACTGTGTTTTTGAGGACAGCGCTTTATAATAACGCGAAGCCGGGCAAGAACTTCATCAAAAGAAAACGGTTTGACAACATAGTCGTCTGCACCATAATCAAGCCCTGTTACAATATCGTTGGTCTGATCACGAGCAGTAAGGAACATAACAGGGGTCTCTATTTTTTTATTCCGTATATCTTTTAGAACCTCAAAGCCATCTTTTCCGGGAAGCATGGCATCAAGTAAAATGGCATCATAACTTTCTTCTGTAATATAATATACCGCATCATTTCCATTAAAACAGGAATCTACGATATATCCTTCTGCTTTAAGGTGTTTTGTAATAATGTGATTTAAATCCGGTTCATCTTCAACTACAAGAATTTTCATAAGAATCTCCCTTCATATATTTATATGTTCCGCGGGTCCTAAAGACAAATCCCTTAACGTGCAGGCACGAACGGAGTTTTGACCTTTTTCTTTTGATATCATAGCATAAAAATATTAAAGCAGGATTAAAAATATTATAAGAGATATGTTTTTGGTGCAGAATTCCTCTATATTTCGTATTAAACTAAGTGATTTATAAATGAAATATATGTAAAAATCTTGTAATGAATGTAACGCTATGATAGAATAAATGAACTGGAATTTAAAAGAAAAGTACCGAGAGTATATAAAAATTTATTAGGGAGGTATAGGAAAGTGATGAAAGGCTTGTTTATCATTAATCCATCTTCTGGAAGGCAGAATTTTATTGACAAAATTAAGGAGATTGCAGGAATGCTGGTCATTGACCAGATATGTAATACAATAGATGTTTTCTATACAGAGAAACAGGATGATGCCTTGAATAAAGCAGCCGCACTGGAAAAAGGCCAGTATGACTTTGTCGTTGCTGTTGGAGGCGACGGAACACTTAATGAGGTAATTAATGGAGTAGTAATGAGTAAAAGCGAGACTCCGGTTGCTGTCATTTCTGCAGGAACAGTTAATGATTTCGCTACATATTTAAATCTTCCGCAAACCCCAAGAGAATTCTGCGATATGATAGCAGATTTCCAACTTAAAAAAGTAGATGTTGGTAAAGTAAACGACAAGTATTTTATTAACGTAGTAGCAGCAGGTTTATTATCGGATACAGGATTTAAGGTATCTAAAGATAAAAAAGCAGTAATGGGTAAGTTAGCCTACTATTTAGAAGGAGCGGCAGAACTTCCGAAACAATTCGGAAAAAGCTGGAAAATGAGATTCGCAACAGACGATAAGACAATAGAAGAAGAAGTTCTCCTATTTATGATTGCAAACTCACAGAGTGTAGGCGGATTTAGGGAGATTGCCCCGCTGGCATCAGTTTCCGATGGTTTATTTGATGCAGTGATTATAAAGAAAATGGATATTTTTCAGATGCTTCCATTAATGATATCTATATTACAGGGGGATCATGTAAATCATCCGGCAGTAGAATATATTCAGACCAAAAAACTTCAGATAGAGAATTTGTCCGGAGAGGAAGTAAAAGTAGATTACGATGGAGAAGAATTACCGGAAGGCTTCCCGGTAAATATCAGTATCATTCCACAGGCAATACAAATCGTGGTACCGGGAAAATAAATACGAATTTGCTGGGGACACAGACACCGCTTTAGCAGAAGATATTGAGCTGAATTGTAGTTAGTCTTCTAAAGAAAAAAGAATTGTGATAAGTTTGATTTTGTTCCGTTGCGCTAAACGCTTCATTTTGCCTCAAAAAACGAAAACTTCGGAAAAATGAGTCCGAAGTTTTCAGAGTCAAAATTCCACAGCGCAAAGTCACAAAATACAATACTTATCACAATTCTTTTTTCTTTATCATAGTTTTCTTACAATTCAGCATAAAATTTTATCTCAGCGGCTGGCTGCTTTTAGTAAGGAATTAGTATTTTAGTCTGAGGGAAAAAGAGGGGATTGTCCAAAAGTCTATGGTTTTCACTAGAATAAAAATCTCCAGAGGAGAATATTTTCCCACTGGATTTGTAGTCAATCTTCTAAAGCAAAAGGAATTGTAAGGACATTATTATAGGGAAAGAAATCGGATTAATCGGAAGGCTTTGACCTCCATTGCTATTTTCTTATGCAAAACAGTTCTTTGATTAAAAATCATAGCCTTCTGGATAATCCCCTATTCTCACCAACTGTGGATTTAGAGTAGTCAGAAAAAAGAAAAAATACCATATCCCAGATGCGGCTTCGGAGCGTGTTTAAGATGCGAACGAGCATTTTAAACACAGCGACTACAGAGCAGATGGGATAGGGTATTATTTCTTTTTTCGTCTACACGAAATCTACAAACTAGTATTTTAGAAAATAATAGTTGCAAAGAATTTCTTTCTGAATTATAATAGACGAGAATATAGAGTTGTTGCGTTGAGAGAAGCTACGGTATGGATGTTTTTAAGAGAGTTGATGGTTGGTGAGAATCAGCAGGCGGAAGTACCTTTCCACTTTTTGAGCATTGACGAAAGTCAAAGGCTGGTATCCTTTAACGTACCGACGAGAGGCTGTTATCGTTTTTCATATTTAAGACAGGGTCGTTTGATGTGTTTGGATATGTTTGTATAACAGCAATTTGGGTGGCAACACGGAATTCTTCGTCCCATGATGTAGGGTAGAAGGGTTCTTTTTTTATTTTAGCCGGGAGAATTCCCGCTTCTATAACACCCTGATATTTTACGATACCCAGAATTTTTTTTAAATAAAACAGGAGGAATATTGATAATGTTAGATTTAAAATTTGTCAGAGAAAATCCAGAGGTTGTAAAACAGAACATCCGTAATAAATTTCAGGATGAGAAGCTTCCTTTAGTAGATGAGGTAATTGAATTAGATGCACAGAGAAGAGCAACTCAGCAGGAAGCAGATGATTTAAGATCAAATAGAAAGAAGATTTCTAAGCAGATCGGTGCATTAATGGCACAGGGTAAGAAAGAGGAAGCTGATGCTGTAAAAGAGCAGGTTACGAAAAATGCAGAACGCCTGGAAGAACTTGAAAAATTAGAAGCAGAACTTGGGGAAAAAGTAAAGAAAATTATGATGATTATTCCTAATATCATTGACCCAAGTGTTCCGATCGGTAAAGATGATAGTGAAAACGTTGAGATTCAGAAGTATGGTGAACCATTTGTTCCTGAGTTTGAAGTTCCATACCATACAGATATTATGGAAAGATTTGATGGAATTGATTTAGATAGTGCAAGAAAAGTTGCCGGTAACGGATTCTATTATTTAATGGGTGATATTGCGAGACTTCATTCAGCAGTAATTTCTTATGCAAGAGATTTCATGATTGACAGAGGATTTACTTATTGTGTACCTCCTTTCATGATTCGCAGCAATGTTGTTACAGGTGTTATGAGTTTTGCCGAGATGGATGCGATGATGTATAAAATCGAAGGTGAAGATTTATATTTAATCGGAACTAGCGAACATTCCATGATTGGTAAGTTTATTGATACTGTTTTACCAGCTGATACGCTGCCAAGAACACTGACATCTTATTCTCCATGTTTCCGTAAGGAAAAAGGTGCACATGGTATCGAAGAACGAGGAGTATATCGTATTCACCAGTTTGAAAAACAGGAAATGATCGTTGTATGTGAGCCAGAAGAAAGCAAGATGTGGTTTGATAAATTATGGCAGAACACTGTAGATTTATTCCGTTCTATGGATATCCCTGTTCGTACACTTGAATGTTGTTCCGGAGACTTAGCAGATCTTAAAGTAAAATCTATCGATGTAGAAGCATGGTCTCCTCGTCAGAAGAAATATTTTGAAGTAGGAAGTTGCTCTAATTTAGGAGATGCTCAGGCAAGACGACTGAAGATTCGTATAACAGGTGAAAAAGGTAAATATTTTGCTCACACATTAAATAATACAGTAGTAGCACCACCTCGTATGTTAATTGCATTCCTTGAGAATAACTTAAATGAGGATGGCTCTGTAAGAATTCCAGCACCTCTCCGTCCATATATGGGAGGAAAAGAAGTGTTAAAACCAATAAAATAAATACTGATCTGTAGATTTCGTGTAGACGAAAAAAGAAAAAAATAATACATCCCATCTGCTCTGTAGTCGCTGTGTTTAAAATGCTCGTTCGCATCTTAAACACGCTCCGAAGCCGCATCTGGGATGTATTATTTTTTTCTTTTTTCTGGCTATTCTAAATCTACAGTTGGCGAGAATGGGGGATTTTCCAGAAGGTTGTGGTTTTCCAAGAAATTAAATTCGAAAGGATTGACGCATTTCATCTGGGTATTTTCATTCCAAATAAAAACCATAAACTTCTGGGGAAATTCCTCGTTTTTTGAGGCAAAATGGAGCATTTGGCGCAACGGAACAAAATCAAACTTATAAACATTCTCTTTTTGTCAGAAGATTAAATACAATTCCGTCACATACAACAAATTGAATGTCAATCCTTTCGAATTTAATTTCCCGGAACGCCATAAGCTTCTGGTGCAGTCCATGTTATTAAACTGTAGATTTAGATAGCCAGAAAAAAGAAAGAATACCATATCCCAGATGCGGCTTGGGAGCGTATTTAAGATGCGGAAGAGCATTTTAAACACAGCGACTACAGAGCAGATGGGATATGGTATTCTTTCTTTTTTCGTCTACATTAAATCTACAAATCAGGATTTTTTTCTATGTGATATGCGTTCTTTTCGGCGTTTTTCTAATTCATGTCTATGAATCATGTGCATGATTAAAATAATAAGAATGACAGCAATGAGGATTCTTAAAGAGAAAGAGATTCCTTTATGTATTGCCTCTTTTCTTTTGGATGCTACAGGAGCAGTTTTCAGATTATCATCCAGGGTTTTTCCTTCAAGGTAAGCTTTGCCCTGATTAGAAGTTATGTCATAGGTTACTTCTGTACGGCCGAGTTCTTTATCATCGCAGGAGATAATGATATATCCAAGACGGCCTGTTTTTTTATCTTCATCTAGTTTAAAAGCGGTTTTCAATGTAGATTCATCGAAGTCTTTTTTTACAAGGACAGAAAAATTAGTATCATAAGAGCTGTTTAATAACTGAATCTGGTCAAGCTTTGCTGAGTCGATTGAAGAGTTTTCTGTCATGGCAGTTTTTAAACTGAAGTTGGTTAGTGGTGTGACTGCTTTTACCTGATTAAATGCCCATTTGAATAAGTTTGCGGTGTCGGTGTAGCTTTTGTCTGCTCCATGATCTTTTAAGATAACACAGATTAATTCAACATTATCTTTTTTAGCATAGGTTACTAATGTATTGAGGGCTACTTGAGTAAAGCCGGTTTTAGCTCCTTTTGCATATTCATAATAGTAGTCACTGTTTTGTCTTAAAATTTTAGCGTGATTCCAGAGTTCGAGTGTATCGGTTAAAGAATCGCTCTTTTTTAAGGTATAGGAAATGGTTCCGGCAATTTTGCGGAATTCCGGATGCTTCATTGCCTCTTTGAGAATGAGTCCCATATCGTAGGCAGTTGTGTAATGTTCTTCATCGGGAAGTCCATGAGGATTTTTAAACTGTGTATTTTTACAGCCTAATTCTTTTGCGCGTTTTGTCATAAGCTTTGCAAATTCTGTGGTAGAACCGGAAATGTGTTCAGCGATAGCAGCAGCGGCTTCATTAGCGGACACCAGCATTAATGCATATAAGCTGTCTTCGACAGTAAGTTTTGCGCCGACATTGATTCCGGCGGTACTGCTTCCGGCTTCGATTCCATTAACAGCGGCGTTGGAGTATGTGATGATATCGCTCATGTTACAGTTTTCAACGGCGAGTAAAGCAGTCATGACTTTCGTGATGCTGGCCGGGTATCTTTTTGTGCTGGCTTCTTTTCCATAAAGAACTGTTCCAGTACCAGCATCCATTACAACAGCGGATTCTGCTACAATGTCAGGTGCTCCGCTTAGCTTTGAGGTTCCGTAAGAAGCGCCTGTTGCCTGGGTGTTAGAGGTGTCAGCCGATGTTTCTCTTGCTGCAGTAGCCGCGGTAGTTTCCGTAGCTGTAGTAGTGGTTGCAGCCGCCGCAAGGGAATTTACACAAAAGCTGAAGGTCATTGTCAGTGTCAATATAAACGTAAATAATCGTTTCATTGGGATTCTGCCACTCAAAATATGATTAAATATACTCACATCGAGATAATGTAAACTCTCACGAGTTCTACTTACTACTTCATCGTGTATGCTTTGGATTGACCGAAATCATATCTACTCACAAGTTCTTGTACACTCCATAGTCGTAAATTCCCGAAATAGCCTTCGGTACATACCTACGTCTGCGTTTATTTATGCAACTTCGTAAGTCATAGCGTCTCTCAAATTAAGTGCAGCATTGAAATCTCTGTCTTCGATATAACCACAATCACATTTGAAAATTCTATCTGAAAGCCTTAGATCTTTTTTGATATTTTTGCAACAATGACAAGTTTTAGATGATGGATACCATCTATCTACCACACGAAGTTCAATTCCGTTTTCATTGCATTTAGCTTGAAGTTTTATTCTGAATTCATAAAACTTCTGTGACGCAACTGCTTTTGAAAGATGTCTGTTTTTCATCATGCCTTTCACATTTAAATCTTCAATCGTAATGAAGGATGGTTTGGTTTTCACTATCTCTGCGATTGTTTTATTAATGTAATCCGTACGGATATTATCTATCTTTTGATAAAGTTTCTGCACCTTAATCTTTTGTTTTTGTATATTCGCTCTTTGAGTGGACTCTCCTTTCTTTGAATTTTCATATTTTCGGGACAGACTTCTCTGTCCCCTAATAAGTTGTTTTTCAAGTTTCTTTAATTTTGCAGATCTGTTAATGTTCTTATAAGTTTTACCATTAGAAATAATAGCAAGATCCTTTAATCCGAGATCTATGCCAATGCCTTCATTGGAATTATTTGCTATCTTGTTATTTGGGATTTCTACGAGGACTGAAACATAGTATCTGTCAGCCTTTATGGAAACATGACCGCTTTTAATTACATATCCATCTTTGGTAGTTGGAATATATCCTTTTTCTTTGATACGAACCCACCCAAGCGATGGAATCTTGATTCTGTGTCTCTCGCAGCAGCAATCTTTCGGATTATTCTTTACAAAATACATCTTCACATCGGATTTGCCTTTCTTTTTAAAATTCGGAAAGTTGCTCTCGTGATTAAAAAATCTTGTAAATGCGGTTTGTCCATTATTTACTGCCTGTGTTACCGCTTTTGAATAAGCTTCCTTAATCCAGGAATATTCTGGATGGTTCGGAAGATACTCATTGTTAAGCCAGATTCTAAATTTGTTACTGCTCATAAACTTTTCGCCTTTATCGTAAAGTTCTTTGTTATGAGCGAGATAGAAGTTATAGATGAATCTACAAGTACCTATTGTTTTCTGAATTTTTACTTTCTGTGCTTCTGTTGGATTGATTTCCGTTTTGAAGCTCTTTAGCAATTTCCTCATCCCTTTCTATTTGTTTTTTATACTTACGAAGCCCATACAGCCTGCAAGAGAACACATGGAGTATTGAAACAATATCCTGCACGAGTTCTTCTTGTGGCGATAGTTCTTCATTATTTACTACCACTATGGTTGTATTAAACTTCATACAGAATTTTTCAAACCAGTCATAACCAAATCTGATAAATCTATCTTTGTGCGTTACGATTATGGTTTTGATTTTTTGTTCCATTACTTCATCTAATAATTCGTTCCACTTTTTACGGTTGTAATTAAGACCACTTCCATACTCTTCAATACACTGGTCCACAATAATTCCTTTAGCATTACAAAACTGTCTTAAAAATGCAACTTGATTTAGCAAATCATCTTTTTGATTTCTTGTAGACACTCTGGCATAAATAACTACCTGGCGTTTATCATTTCCAATATTTATACCTTTGAATTGTAGATACTGAGCATAAGTGTAATAACGCCTATTAGTTGGAGTTCGGTTTGCCTTTAAAGTTCCTTCTCTGTCCCAACGTTGTAATGTCTTGACAGATACACCTAAAAGTTCAGAAAAATCTTTTGGTTTATAATTTGTGATATTTGATGTGTTCATTTTAATGCTCTCCTTTGAGTATATTTAAACACATTTAATCATAATAGTCAATATATTCCGTTGCTTATGTTTCCCTCCTTTTAATTCTGCCCAGTTGGGCCATGTTTTAGAGTTTTGCCAGGTCATTTTTAGACCTTGCTTTTCATTGTATCCTACTTCTATAGAAAAAGCAAAAATTAATTGCAAAAATAATGTGCAGCGATTAGAATAATACTGTATGTCTAAAAATATCAGATA
>SKEF01002835.1_pt1 | contig 12691 bp, 11 predicted proteins | sample 4826691 | NCBI WGS metagenome assembly SKEF01 (sample SAMN11008816, study PRJNA524170) | human gut metagenome | biome: Human fecal sample; material: Feces; isolation source: fecal sample from pouch patient p23, p27 | host: Homo sapiens | place: Israel: Tel-Aviv | collected 2016-08-24
CCCGTGCCGAGAGCGCCGCTACGGCGCTGCGCAGCACCGCGCGCTCGGCGTCCTGCTCCAGCTGCTGGCTTACCGCGTTGGCGTCGCTGCCAAGGATGTCGGAGAGCAGCAGCTCGTTGCCGTCGCCGTCCACGTTCAAAGGCTCGTCGAGGCTGGCCTCCTGGCGGCGGTTGGAGCTCTTGCGCAGATACATCAGGATCTCGTTTCCGATGCAGCGGCTTGCGTAGGTGGCAAGCTTGATGCTGCGTTCCGGGGTGAAGGTGTTCACGGCCTTGATCAGCCCGATGGTGCCGATGCTGATCAGGTCCTCGGCGGGCACACCGCTGTTCTCGTACTTTTTGGCAAGGTACACCACCAGCCGCAGATTGTGCAGGATGAGCGCATCGCGGGCGTCTGCCTCTCCGGCGGCCATGCGGGCCAGCAGGGCTTTTTCCTCGGCGGGGGAGAGGGGAGAGGGCAGGCTGGCGGTGCCGGCCAGATACTGCACGCCGCCGCAAAACCGCAGCCGCGCACACAGGCGGTGCCAGAGCTGCCGCAAAAACTGGAACATGAGCAGTCCTCCCTATAATAAGTATTATAAGAGCAGCTGTGCCGCATCCTCGCCGTACAGCAGCTCCCATGCAGGGTCCGGCGGCGTGGGGCAGCAGAACGCCGCCAGCAGCCCGCCTGCGCGGTCTTTGCCCAACTGCAGGGCAGCGGGCAGGGCAGGCAGCATGCTCTGGCCGTGGATGCTGCGGCAGGGCACCAGATGCACCCCCAGCTCCGGCGGGGGCGGGGCTGTGCTGTGGGCAAACCAGCCATCGAGATACTGCCGGGCTGCCTGCGGCAGGCGGTGCCGCACCGCCGGGTACTGCACCAGCACCACGGCCTTGCCGCTCAACGGCTCCTGCAGGGCAAAGCCGGTGTCGTGGAAGGCCTGTACCGGCAGCTGCACCCCGGCCACCTCCAGCGTGGCGGGCACGCTGGGCGCGCCGCTGCGGCCAAAGCAGTACAGCAGGGCCCGCAGTACGGCATACACCCCCGCACAGCTGGCCAGCAGCCGCCCCGGTGACAGCGGCAGGCTGACGCTCAGGTTGCGGCTCTGCACGCCGGGCAGCACCACCGCACCGCACAGCAGCAGGTTGAGCAGTGCATACCACGCACACAACCGGGCAAAACGCCCCCGCCCGGGCAGGCCGTAGGCGGCGGCCACCACCGCGCAACCTGTGAAAATTTTATAACCAACTGCCACGGCTCCCGGCAGCTCCGGGGCCAGCAGTACCAGTGCCGACACTGCCGCCAGCGCCGCCCCGGTGCACAGCCGCACCCCGGTGCACACGGTGGCGCACAGCAGACCGGCTGCGGTGAGAAACAGGGCAGCAAGGACAAAATTGGTCAGCAGAAGCTCGTCGAGGTAGATCACGCTTTTCAACGGCAGGCCCCCCTTGGTGCCAGTGTACCGCCCCGGGGCAAAAAAACCTGTCAAAACCGGAAAACCGCCTGCGGACTGTACAAAAGCAATACTTTTATAGACCTTGTTTCACATTTTTTACACTTTTTGCAAAAAGGTACTTGAACATTTCTGGAAAGTGTGGTATATTATTGCCATCCTAGTAAGGATTGGTGAGCACACGAAAGTGAGCTCGCAAAATATCTTTCTACATTTTGAAGGGAGTAATTCATTATGATGATGCCTGCAAACTTTTCCGCAATCTCTGAGAACGAGATGACCTACGTCAACGGTGGCGCTTCTCTGGCTGAGATCCTGGCCCCCGAGCTGAAGGTCGAGAACTGGCAGAAGTTCAACACCAACATGGTTACCATCATCGGTAACAGCTTCATGAGCAAGTACATCGGCAACACTGTCGGCGTTCTGTTCGGCGGCGCTTACAAGCCCGGCAACCTGGGCAACGCTTGGTACACCGACGTCAAGGGTGCTTACGGCACCGGCTACAATGCTGGCTTCGGCAAGCATGGTGGTGAGCAGACCGCTGGCGACAAGTTCCTGAATGGTGGCAACGGCGTTCTGAACGCTGGCCTGCGCATGGTCGGTTCTGCTGCTGCTATCTACAACCTGGCTACCGGCACCGTGAAGAACGATGCCAGTGAGAAGGCTTGGAAGGTCGAGTTCTAATCAGCCCTTGTGACTGACTAGCTGGTTTGCCTGAGGGCAGACCAAAGAACAGGTTCTGAATGGGCCCGGAGACGAAAGTCTCCGGGCCCATTTTTGCGTGCGGCTCCCTCAGTCGCCTGCGGCGACAGCTCCCTCTAGGAGGAAGCCTTTTTTGTTGGTACGGGAAACTTGGCCGGGCTGCCAAAAGCCTCCCTCCGGGAGAAAGATTTCCCCCGGCCGGGGCCGCAGAATTGTTTTGACAATAGCCTGGGATGTGATACAATAAACTCATATCGTCCGGTTGGGGCCGGACCAAAGGAGGAACAAAAAATGAGATCATGGAACTACAAGCTGCTGTGCGGGGCAGTGTGCCTGGCACAGCTGGCCTGCCTGAGCCTGCCGGTGTGGGCAGCACAAAATTCGGCGGCGTTCACCCGGCAGACCACCCTGCAGCAGCTGCGGGATGACCCGGCCATCAAGTCGTCTGGCTACTATACTTACTGCCGTGAGCTGAGCGGCCTTGGCAACGAATACTGGAAGAACAAAACGCTGGAACAGTACATGCGCCCGGAGCTGGTGGATGACAGCGTGGCGGCCATGAATCTGGTGGCGGAAAATACCCGCAATGGGGTACAGGTGACCTGGCAGGTGTACAGCCCGGAAGAGATCGCGGCAAACTCTTCACTGGGGTGTGTGCAGCTGTATTATTTCCCAGGCAAGGAGCCGGGTGGCAAATATGCACTGGTGGTGCCCGGCAATGGCAGCACCATGACCTCCGAGATGGAAGAGGGTGGCTCTGCGGCCTACCAGCTGCATGAACAGGGCTACACCGTGTTCGTGCTGCGGTACCGCACCTGGATCGACATGGGCGACAATGCGCCCATTCAGGATCTTGCCAATGCGGTAAAGTTTATCACGGCCCATGCCGGGCAGTTCGGTGTGCAGCCGGAAAATTATGCGCTGGTGGGCTATTCCTCTGGCGGACAGATCGCAGGAATCTTTGCAAACAAGGAACGGGGCTATGGCTCCTATCAGGTGGAAAGACCCGGTGCACTGTTGTTGGGTTACCCGGTGGTGGACCTGACAGTGATGAAGCCGCTTTACCACATTCTGTATGACATTGGCACCTGCGGCTGGCGTTACTACTGGGCAAACCTGTGTAATATGGTAGACGCAGACTATCCGCCTGTGTACTTCTGGTGGGGGAAAAACGATGTTGTGCTGAGCTCTGCCGAGATGCCTGGCCAGCACAGGGATTTTGACCGGACCTTGGAGCGAAACAACATTCCCCATCAGATGGTCGTTTATCAGAATGCCCCGCACAGCATCGGCACCGGCAACGGCACCGATGCAGAGGGCTGGATGACGGATGCGGTGGCTTTCTGGGAAGCACATACCACCGGCTGATTCAAAACGGAAAGGAATGGGTGAAATGTTCGGACATCTGCTGAAACGCGGTGCAGTCGTGCTGTGCCTTGCGGCTGTTCTTGCCCTGCCGGTGTGTGCGGAGGGCCGCATCACCACCGATATGACCATGAAGGAGATCCGCTCCGACCCGGCCATTGCGGGCAGCGGGGTCTCCACCTATTGCAAAGGGGATGCGGACAACCTTGCACTGCGCCGCCTGTATGAAAACAAGACCCTTCTGGACTATGTGGGTGAGACCACGGCACAGGACAGCGCCGACGGCCTGAACATCGTCATTGAAAATTACGAAGCCGGTAAGCAGGTGACCTGGCAGGTGTACAGCCCGGAAGAGGTCGCAGCCGACTCCTCGCTGGGCTGTGTGCAGCTGTTCTGGTTCCCCGGCACGAATGCCGATGGCAAATATGCGCTGGTGGTGGGCGGCAATGCGGCCATGAAAAGCGGCGACCTGAACGAGGGCATTGCTGTGGCAGCGAAGCTGAACGAGATGGGCTATAGCGTCTTTGTGCTGCGGTATCGCATCTGGTGGGACCTGGGGAACAACGGGCCGCTGCAGGATCTGGGCCGGGCGGTGCAGTTCATCACGAACCATGCACAGCAGTTCGGCGTGCAGCCGGAAAACTATGCCCTCGTGGGCTTTTCCTCCGGCGGGCAGCTGTGCGGGCTGTTCAGTTCGGATAAGCGCTATGGCTACAAGGCCTATGATGTGCCAAAGCCCGGTGCACTGCTGATGGGCTACCCCGTCAACGATTTTGCGGAGATCAAGCCGGTGTACCATGCCGTGATGGACCCGGCATCCTGCAGATGGAGGTATTACTGGTCGGATATCTCAGGCGGCATCACACCGGACTTCCCGCCGACCTATTTCTGGTACGGCAAGAATGATGTTTCCCTGAAGACTCTGGGATATCCGTTCCAGGGTCCGGCCGTCCGGAAGGCGTTGGAGGCAAACGGTGTGCCCTGTGAGGTGCACGTCTATGAAAATGCACCCCATGCCATCGGCACCGGCAATGGCACCGATGCGGAGGGCTGGATGAGCAGTGCTGCGGCCTTCTGGGAGCAGCACACCTCCTGAAGAAATCAAATTTTATAAAGTTGAAGGGAAGGGTTTTTTTGCAGAACAAAATTTCGCGTCGCCAGTTTCTGCAGGTGGCCGGTGCCTCGGCCGCCGCGCTGCTGGCCGGCCTGCCGGTGGAGGCCTCTGCCGCCGAGACCGGGGCAGCCGACATCACCACCCAGACCACCATGACTGCCATCCATCAGCATCCCAGTCTGGTGGGGGCGGGCATCATGACTTATTCCAAGGACAAGGTCTTCCCGCAGCGGCAGAAGTGGGCCAACAAAACGCTGGGCGAGTATGTGGGCAGCTGGGTGGCAGAGGACTGTGCCGAGGGCCTGAACCTCATCATTGAAAACTACAACGCCGGGGAGCAGGTCACCTACAAGATCTACTCGGCTGACGAGATCGCCGCCGATGCTTCCAAGAACAACGCCGAGATCTATTACTTCCCGGCCACGGCTCCGGGAGCCAAATATGTGCTCATCCTTTCCGGCAATGTGGGCACCAGGACCGCCGAGATCAAGGAGTGCATCTCCACGGCCAACCAGCTGCACAAGCTGGGCTATGCGGCCTTTGTCATGCGGTACCGCACCTGGCCCGACAACGACGATAACGCTCCCATTCAGGACATCGGCCGTGCCATCCGCTACATCACCGACCATGCCGACCAGTTCGGCGTGCAGACCGAGGGCTATGCGGTGCTGGGCCACTCTTCCGGCGGCCAGCTCACCGGCATTTTCGGCTCGGACCAGCTGGGTTATAAGAAGTACGGTGTGCCGAAACCCGGCGCCCTGATCCTGGCCTACCCGGTCATCAATTTCTCGGAAGCCACGCCGGTGTACCATGTGGCGGTGGACCCCTGCGAATGGGGCGACCTGCGCTATTATGAGCTCAGTGTTTCCCGCGCGGTCACCGACGATTTTCCGCCGGTGTATTTCTGGTACGGCAAGAACGACACTCTGCTCATTGCGCTGAACTTCCAGCTGCAGGGCCCGGCCCTGCGCCGCGCGTTGCAGAAGCACAATGTGCCCTATAAGGAAGTGGTGTACAATGACGCGCCCCATGGCATCGGCCTTGCCAACGGCACCGAGGCCGAGGGCTGGCTGTACGACGCTGTGGATTTCTGGGAAGAACATAGCAATGGTTGAATCTGAACAAAAAAGGAGTGGAATGCGATGAAAGATCTGAATGCCTGTCTGGCAAGCCTGAACCTCGGCCTGCCGGACGATGTGCGCCGCCTGAAAGAGGCAGGCTATTATACCGAGGCCATTGCCTGCATTGACACATACCTGGCGGAGGACTGGACAAAGACCCAGAACCAGCCGGTGCAGCCTGCCGGCCCTCTGCCGGAAAACCCCACGCCCCGCGGTGTGGATGCCATGCGGGATGCACTGCTGGCCCAGCGGGAGATCCTGCGCCGCCTGCCGCTGGAGTACACGGTGCCCGAAGCACAGGCGCTGGAAATGCTGCAAAGCCTTGTGCGGGGCTTTACCCCGGAAGAATTCCGTGCACTGGACAAGGCCGGTGCCATGGACTGGCGGTTCGTGGAAGGGGAGAAGCGGTACATCCGCTCCTTTGCCGAGACCCTGTTGGCCACCCATCCGGATCTGGCAGCCCGGCAGCTGGATCCGCCTTTGCAGTACCCCAGCTGGGAGCGGTATGAGCCGGAGCACGAGCAGATGGTGCGCACCGGCGCGGTCAGCGCGGACATCACGCTGGAAACCAGCATCGGCATGAGCGACGAAGCCTTTGCCGCAGCCCTTGCGGCCGCAAAGCAGCAGGGGCGCAGCACCGTGCACGTCCGGGTGTGGCTGCCGCTCCCGGCGGCCTGCCCGGCACAGAGCGGCATCACGCTGGATTCCTTCACCGAGCCGCCCACCTGCATTGCCCCGGAAGATGCCGCCCAGCGCACTGCGTATTGGGAGGCCGACCTTGCCGAGAACCGGCCCTTTGGCGCGGTGTACAGTTACCGTACCACGGCCCGCTATGCCGACCCGCTGCACATGCAGGCGGACCCCGTGCAGCCGGATTTTGACACGCAGGAGGAGCTGCCGCATCTGGAGTTCACGCCCTATCTGCGGGCACTGGCGGCCCAGCTCACCCAGGGGCTCACCGACCCGGTGCAGAAGGCAAAGCGCATCTACGACTATGTGACCCTCAACACCCACTACCACTACCAGCCGCCCTACTTCGTGCAGGAGAACATCACCGACGGCTGTGCTCACAACCGCCGGGGCGACTGCGGCATCATGGCCTCTACCTTCATCGTGCTGTGCCGTCTGGCCGGCATCCCGGCCCAGTGGCAGAGCGGCCTTGTGGTGCGGCGGGAGATGGTGGGCTGCCATGACTGGGCTGCTTTCTACATCGCACCCCAGGGCTGGATGTATGCCGACTGCTCGGCCGGTGCCTCCATGGCCCGTGCCGGGAACGAGAAGATGCGCCTGCACTACTTCGGCAATCTGGACACCGGCCGCATGGTGGCCAACCGTGCCCTCTGCGCGCCCTTTGACCCGCCCATGTGCGCCTTCCGCGCCGACCCCTGCGACAATCAGGTGGGCGAGGTGGAAGCCGACGGTGTGGGCCTGTACGGCGAGCAGCTGCAGTGGAGCCAGACGCTGCGCCGCTACGAGACACTGTAAAAAGCAAAAGGTCCGGGCTTTGCATCTGCACGGCCCGGATCTTGGATTTTATAAGGAGATACCCTATGGAATTTCTTGCATTACTCTACACCGTTCTGCTGGTGGCCATCTGCCTGCTGCAGGCACTGCTGCTGTACCGCTCCGGCAAACAGGCACCCCGGCAGGACGACGAAGCCCTCAAAGAGTGGGTGCGTCAGCAGATGGATGCCCAGTCGAAGCTCTTTGCCCAGAAGCAGGCCGAGCTGGCCCGGCAGAACTACGACGCCATGCGCGGCATCAGCGAAACGCTGCAGACCGCTGTGCAGGGTATGAGCAGCACCCTGAATGCCGGGCAGGCCGCGCAGCAGCAGACCATGGAACAGCGCCTGCAGGGGCTGGAAGCTTCCAACGCCCGCAAGCTGGAAGAAATGCGCAAAACGCTGGCCGAAAGCATGGCCGCCCTGCAGGCACAGAATGCCCAGAAGCTGGACGAGATCCGCTGCACGGTGGACGAGCAGCTGCAGGATGCCCTGCAGAAGCGGGTGACCGAGAGCTTCAAGGCGGTCAATGCCCAGCTGGAACAGGTGTACAAGGGCCTGGGTGAGATGCAGAGCCTTGCCGCCGATGTGGGCGGCCTGAAACAGGTGCTGTCGGGCGTCAAGACCCGCGGCATCCTGGGCGAGATCCAGCTGGGAGCCATTCTGGAAGAAATTCTGGCCCCAGAGCAGTACGACACCAATGTGGCTACCATCCCCGGCAGCGCCCAGCGGGTGGAGTACGCTATCAAAATGCCGGGTGCCGACGGCGGCAGTGTCTGGCTGCCGATCGACTCCAAGTTCCCCGGTGATACCTACGCCCACCTGCAGGATGCGCAGGCATCCGGCGATGCTCAGGCTGTGGAAAACGCCCGCCATGCACTGGAACTGGTGCTGCGCAGCGAGGCCAAGGACATCCGCGAAAAGTATGTGGAGCCGCCTTATACCACAGCCTTCGGTATCCTGTTTCTGCCCTTCGAGGGCCTGTACGCCGAGGTGGTGAATGCGGGCCTGCTGGAGGTGCTGCAGCGGGACTATCAGGTGAACGTGGCCGGCCCCAGCACCATGGCGGCCCTGCTCAACAGCCTGCAGATGGGCTTCAAGACCCTTGCCATCCAGAAGCGTTCGGGCGAGGTGTGGCAGCTGCTGGGTGCCGTCAAGACTGAGTTCGACAAGTTCGGGCAGGGGCTTTCCAAGCTGCAGCAGCGTTTGCGCCAGACCGACGAAGAGCTGGACAACCTTATCGGCGTGCGCAGCCGTGCCATCAGCCGCAAATTGCGGGCCGTACAGACGATGGATGACGCCAGCGCTGCGGCCCTGCTGGAGCTGGACACCGAGCCGGGCCGCCCCGTGTCTGCCCGCCTGCCGGAAAGCAGGGGCGATGAATAACGGTTGTGGTCAGGGGTCCGGGAGGGAAAAGCCGCAGATTCCTCTTGCTAAATTTCTGACGATATGCTATACTAGGAATTGTTCTTAAGAAGAATCGGCCGCTTTCTGCGGCACAGCATAAAAATAAAGGAGCATGGGATTTATGAGCGTACAGAAGATCAGCAATGCCATTCTGGGCGTGGGGGTGGACGATACCACCATCGACCTGTTTGAAAGTCAGTACCCGGTGCCTACCGGCGTCAGCTACAACTCCTATGTCATTCTGGATGAAAAGGTCGCCATTCTGGATACGGTGGACAACCGTGCCACGGATGCCTGGCTGGCAAACCTCACCGAAGCGCTGGGCGACCGCATGCCGGAATATCTGGTGGTCTCCCACATGGAGCCGGACCATGGTGCCAACATTGCCCGCCTGGCCGCTAAGTACCCGGACATGAAGGTGGTGGGCAACGCCAAGACCTTTATGTATATGGAGCAGTTCTTCGGCCCGGATGCCGTGGCCAAGGAGCGCCGTGTGGTGGTGAAGGACGGCGAGAGCTTGTCTCTGGGAAGCCACACCCTCACCTTTGTGTTTGCACCCATGGTGCACTGGCCGGAGGTCATGGTCAGCTATGAGAGCAGCGAAAAGGTGCTGTTCTCCGCCGACGGTTTCGGCCGCTTCGGGGCGGTGGCAAAGTTTGACGAAAAAGCCGACTGGGCCAGCGAAGCCCGCCGGTATTACCTGAACATCGTGGGCAAGTACGGCCCGCAGGTGCAGGCACTGCTCAAAAAGGCAGCCGCACTGGATATTGCCACCATCTGCCCGCTGCACGGCCCGGTGCTCACCGGGGACCTGGGCAAGTATCTGGCCTATTATGATACCTGGTCCAGCTACAAGCCGGAGGAGCCGGAAAAGATCCTTGTGGCCAGTGCTTCCATCCACGGCCATACCCGCGCCGCGGCCCACACCATGGCCGAAAAGCTGCGTGCCAAGGGCGCAAAGGTGGTGGAGATGGACCTGACCCGCACCGATGTGTCCTACGCCGTCACCGAGGCATTCCGCTGCGGAAAGATCGTTCTGGCCTGCGCCACCTATGACGGCTTCCTCTTCCCGCCGATGGAGTCCCTGCTGACCCACCTCAAGACCAAGGCGTTCCAGAACCGTACCGTCGGACTGATGGAGAACGGCACCTGGGCCCCCATGGCTGCCAAACTCATGCGCGCCGAGCTGGAAGGCATGAAGAACATCACGGTCTGCGAGAACGTGGTCACCATCCGCTCTGCTGCCAATGCTGCTGCGGAAGCCCAGATGGACGCTCTGGCCGACGAGATCGTGGCAAAATAAGCCCCAAAAGCGCGTAAAATCAGAAAAGACAAGCTGCCCGCATACCGGATGTGACAAGATCACACGGTATGCGGGCAGCTTTTTATCGGGGTGCAGGACTGCAGCGAGAGGACGGGAATGCTCTGTCATTCTTGCGTGGAAACCTGAACTACGACGGAAATTTCGGTCGGATGGCACGGCCCGGCATATTACGGGAGATCTGCTGAAATACATTTTAGCTGTCGGAAACGATAAATCCGTGTTCGCGGATCATCTGTTCCAGCTCGGTTCGGTCAATACACCGCAGTTAAAAGCGGCCATCAAGCCGGAGCCAAAAGAGATGGACGGCGGGCCTTTGGGGCGTTCTGATAGCGGTTGATATAAATGTACCGGCTCCAGTACGCCCAGTATTCCTCCATGGTGGGGTAAGGGTAAAAGCCGCCGGAATACATATCCGTAAAGCCGTATTTGCTGGCAAAATCGGAAAAATATGTTCGGAATCGTTCCCCGGCGTAGGTGAACCCGGCGGAGGTGGACAGCCCGGCTCCTGCGCCGATGATGACGGCATCAGCCTCGTGCAGGGCCTTTTTGAGCTGCTCAGGCTGTGAGCAGTCGGGTGTAGATTTCCTTGTCCAAATCTTTGAAAACATTGAAGATCACCTTTTTGATGGTTGTGGGCGTTTGCAGGAACTCCTTCACAGTCTGTACGGCAATTTCTGCCGCATCCTCATTCGGGAAACAGAACACGCCGGTGGAGATGCAGCAGAATGCGATGCTTTCCAGCCCGGCTTCTGCGGCCTTCGTCAGACAGGCGCAGTAGCAGGAGGCCAGCAGAGCGCGGTCCCGTGCGGTGACGCGCCCGGTCACGATGGGCCCCACCGTGTGCAGGACATACCGGCAGGGCAGGTTGAAGGCCGGGGTGAGTTTGGCCTGCCCGGTGGGCTCCTCGTGGCCCTGCTGCGCCATCAGGCGGGCACAGGCGCTGCGCAGCTGTACCCCGGCAAAGGTATGGATGCAGTTGTCGATGCAGCGGTGGCCGGGCACATAGCAGCCGGTCATGCCGCTGTTGGCGGCGTTGACGATGGCGTCGCACTGCAGCGTGGTGATGTCGCCCTGCCACAGGTAAAGGGCAGCTTCCCCGCAGCGGGCGGCGGGGGTCAGGCCTTCAAGGACGGTAACGCCCTTCTGGGCAAGCTCGGCGCGCAGGTATTCGTCCTGCACCTGCAAAAACTCCGGGCTGGCATCCCGGGGCGGGCGCACATTGAGCAGTGCGCGCAGCAGCTGCTTCTGCCCGGCGGCATCGTCCGGGACGGCCAGATGCCGGTATTCGGGGGCTTCTGACAGCAGGCGGCTGAGCAAAAAACGGCGGCGTTCGGTCTGGGTCATAGAAAGACCTCCTTTGCGGTACCAAACGGCAAAACGCCCTGAAAACAGCGTTTCCAAGGCGATCTGCACGAAACGGGAATCAGAACTCGTAGGGAGGGTTGCCGGAGAAGTCGGCGATGGCGCCGTGAGCATCCTCCAGGATTATTGCATTGGGTGTGCGGGGCATCTCGGCGTGCCCCGGCTGACGAGGCCATGATACACCCCTTTTTGCCCGGCGTAAAGTACGCACAATGCGGTAACCTGGTTACCGGCGGGTGACTTTTGACCGGTTACGATTCGGAAACTTTTGCGATGAACCGCCGATTTCTCGCAATTTGGGCTGCAAAAAAATTTTTTGAGCCGGATGTGCGGGGGTGTCCGGCCCCTGCTTGACAAGTACCGCTTCTGTGCCGTAAAATAGAAAAAACGGCCCGCGAGGGGCCGGAGCCTGAAGCCCATCATGGACGCTATGTGGGCGTGGGGCGAACAGTACAAACAACAGAATGCGTGACTGCACGTCGGGCAGCTGCCGTACCTGCGGCAGCACCCGGCATTTTTTGCAAAAAGGAGAAATTGCACCATGGAGCGGATCTTACTGCTGGAGGATGACAAAAGTCTGGTCACCGGGCTGACCCTTGCACTGGGCCGGGCGGGTTATGCGCTGGACACGGCCCGTACCCTGGCCGAGGCCGGGCATCTGTGGCAGGCGGGCCGCTACGACCTGCTGATGCTGGACGTGACCCTGCCGGACGGCACCGGCTTCGACTTCTGCCGGGAGGTGCGCCGCACTTCCGGGGTGCCCATCCTGTTTCTGACCGCGTCGGATGAGGAAATGGACATCATCACTGGGCTGGACCTGGGTGGTGACGATTACATCACCAAGCCCTTCAAGCTGGGGGTGCTGCTGAGTCGGGTGCACGCACTGCTGCGCCGGGCCGGAGGGTTCGGGGCACAGCAGGCCACCGAGCTGTGCTCCGGCGGCATCCGGGTAGATCTGCTGGCCGGCCGGGCCGAAAAGAACGGCGTTCCGCTGGAACTCACGGCAGCGGAGTACAAGCTGCTGTGCCTGTTTCTGCGCAGCCCGGGGCAGGTGCTGACCAAAGAGACCATTCTGAACGCCCTGTGGGATTGCGAGGGCAATTATGTAGATACCAACACCCTCACGGTGTACATCCGGCGGCTGCGGCTCAAGGTGGAGGATGACCCCGGCAGCCCGCAGCGGCTGGTCACGGTGCGGGGCATGGGCTACCGCTGGAACGGGGATGTGTGAGATGAAATTTCTGGTGGAGGACGATGTCCGGCAGCTGTTTGCCCGGTTGTGCACCGGGCTGGCTGCGGCCCTGCTGGCGGCAGAATGCGCGTCGTGGGCACTGTGCCCGGCACTGTGCCTGCCGCTGCTGGGGC
>SKEF01002836.1_pt1 | contig 12688 bp, 8 predicted proteins | sample 4826691 | NCBI WGS metagenome assembly SKEF01 (sample SAMN11008816, study PRJNA524170) | human gut metagenome | biome: Human fecal sample; material: Feces; isolation source: fecal sample from pouch patient p23, p27 | host: Homo sapiens | place: Israel: Tel-Aviv | collected 2016-08-24
CTCCTGGTCGATGACGTTGCTAGTAGCCAGCATATAGGCCTTGGAGTCACGGTAGAAGACCGAAGCATAGACGGCCTTGATGGCACAGGCAAGCATTCGGAGCATTTCCTTCTTGTCCTCCAGGAAAGGAATCATATAGGTGGCATAGACCCCGGCAAAGGGCTGGTAGTGGGAATCCTCCAGCAACGAACTAGATCGCACGGCTATTGGGGCATTGGTAGCGGCAAAGAAGGCTAGGAAGTCGTCGATGAAGTCGTCGGGGAGCTGCGCTCGGAGGAAAGCCTGCAGGATCTCCTCGTCCGTGGCATCGGAGAGGGCGAAGGGATAGAGGTCGTTCTTCTCCATAAACTCATCGAAGACGTCCGTGCAGAGCACCACCGTCTTGGGTATCTGCACCGTGGCGTTGGCATACTGGTTGAGCTCGGGATGGCGCTTGATGATGTTGTCGAGGAAGGCCAGTCCGCGTCCTTTGCCACCCAGTGACCCGTCGCCGATGCGGGCAAAGTGGGCATACCGATCGAAGCGCTTGCGGTCGAAGAGTGCCACGACACCTTGATTCTTCATCCGCCGGTACTGCACAATGGCATTAAAGATGATCTCGCGGTGGAGGTCCACGTCCTGCAGCTCGTGCCAAGTAATATTTCGGAGAAACTCCGCGACGGGGAAGATGGCACGTGCGGAGAGCCAACGGCTCATGTGGTTGCGACTGATGTGGTAGAGCATGGAATCGCGCGGTATTTTGAAGATGTTGTCCTGCAACTCCTTCAGATCGTGGATGCGCATCACTTCCGCCTTCGTCTTCGGGTCGCGGAAGATGAAGTCGCCAAAACCCATGTGCTCTTCGAGGATATGGCGCAAATCGACGCTGATCTTCTTGGAGTTCTTATCAACAAACCAGAAGCCCTCAGCCTCCGCCTTCTCGCGGTTATGGCTCTCTGCGCTCTCCACTGTGAGCGGCAGATACTCATCCTCCTTCCTGATAGCGCGGAGCAGTTTCAGTCCAGCCTCAGGATCTTTGTCGTCGGTATAGAATCCGCCTTGCAGATGTGGCGGCGCCAAAGGGAAGCGCACGTCGGAAATCACGCCGAGACAGTTGTCCTTATACCTATTATAAATGGTCCACGCCTCCTCATAGTTGCGCGCCAGCATCACCTTGGGTCTTCCGCGCATTCTCAGCGTGGCAGCATGGGGGTTGAGTGCCTCTGTGGCGAAGTTCTGACTCTGCATCAGAATATAATTGTAGAGGTTGGGTAGAATGGAGGAATAGAAGCGGATGCTATCCTCCACCAGCAGGATCATCTGCACGCTGCCCTCGCGGATGTCGTTGTCGATATTGAGCCGGTCCTCGATGAGCTTGATGATGGAGAGGATGAGGTTGGTGTTGCCCAGCCAGCAGAACACATAGTCGAAGATGCTCAGATCCTCGTGCTCCATACGGCGCGTAATGCCGTGGCTGAACGGGGTGAGCACCACGCAGGGGATCGTTGCGAAACGGGCCTTGATGGCACGCGCCACGTCGAAAGCATCATTGTCTGCATTGCCTGGCATACAAATGACAAGATCTATGCTGACCGTACTAAGTATCTTTTCTGCCTCCTCGATCGTAGAAACCTGCGTAAACGTGGGCGGATAGCGCAGGCCAAGGCGCGTGTATTCATTATAAATTTTCTCCTCCACGCGTCCGTCATCCTCCAACATGAAGGCGTCATAGGGGTTGGCGACGATGAGGACGTTGTAGATGCGGCGCATCATGAGATTGACGAACGAGACGTCTTTCATGATGAATTTGCTCCATTTGTCGGGTAGTTGTTCTCTCATTAGGATTTATTTTGTTTTGGGCAAAAGTACGAAAAATATGGGTAAACACCTAACTTTTGGTCACAAATATCTCTCGTTGCGGGCGTTTTGGAAACAAAAAAGTCGCAAAACAAGCCCCCGCGGTTTGGGTAGGCAGCAAAGTTTATGAAAAATTTCCGCAAAATCATTTGGTAGTATGGATTAAAATCCCTACTTTTGCCCTCGAAATAAACAACAAGACCATAACAACTTAAACATTCAAAATTACTATGGAAGTTGAGAAAATCATGAGAGACCTGGAGCAGAAGCATCCAGGTGAGAAGGAGTTCTTGCAGGCCGTACATGAGGTGCTGCTCTCCATCGTTGATGTTTACAACCAGCATCCCGAGTTCGAGAACGCTAAGATCATCGAGCGCATGGTAGAGCCGGAGCGTGTTGTCATGTTCCGCGTACCCTGGGTGGACGACAAGGGCGAGGTTCAGGTGAACATCGGCTACCGTGTACAGTTCAACAGCGCCATTGGCCCGTACAAAGGCGGTCTCCGTTTCCACGCTGCCGTGAAGCTTGACACGCTGAAGTTCCTCGGTTTCGAGCAGACCTTCAAGAACGCTCTCACCACGCTCCCGATGGGTGGCGGCAAGGGTGGTTCCGACTTCTCTCCGCGCGGCAAGAGCGACGCTGAGATCATGCGTTTCTGCCAGGCCTTCATGAGCGAGCTCTACAAGTACATCGGCCCGGACTGCGACGTTCCCGCTGGCGACGTAGGTGTTGGTGGCCGCGAGATTGGCTACCTCTTCGGTCAGTACAAGAAGCTCACCAGCCAGTTCCACGGTGCTACCTTGACTGGTAAGGGCTTTGAGTTTGGTGGCTCTATCCTCCGTCCGGAGGCTACTGGTTTCGGCGCTCTCTACTTCGTAGAGCACATGCTGAAGACCCGCAACATCGACATCAAGGGCAAGACGGTTGCTATCTCTGGCTTCGGTAACGTGGCTTGGGGTGCTGCCAAGAAGGCTACTCAGCTCGGTGCCAAGGTCGTGACCATCTCTGGTCCTGACGGCTACATCTACGACCCGAACGGTCTGGATGATGAGAAGATCGAGTACATGCTCGACCTCCGCAATAGCGGCAACGACGTTTGCGCTCCTTACGCTGACAAGTTCCCGGGTTCTACCTTCTACGCTGGCAAGAAGCCTTGGGAGGCTGAGGCTGAGATCTACATGACTTGCGCTATCCAGAACGAGCTCAACGGCGAGGACGCTAAGAAGATCCTGGCGCGCAAGCCGATCTGCGTTGTCGAGGTCAGCAACATGGGTTGCACCGCTGAGGCTGTTGAGGCATTCGTTGAGGCTAAGCAGCTCTTCGCTCCGGGCAAGGCTGTCAACGCTGGTGGTGTTGCTACTTCTGGTCTCGAGATGACCCAGAACAGCATCCGTCTCCACTGGAGTGCTGAGGAGGTTGATGAGAAGCTCCACTACATCATGTCTTCCATCCACGAGCAGTGCGTCAAGTACGGCACGGAGGCTGATGGTTACATCGACTATGTGAAGGGTGCTAACATCGCCGGCTTTATGAAGGTCGCAAAGGCTATGCTCGCTCAGGGTATCGTCTAATTCATAAAATAAAAAATTCAATACACACCATAGGAAGGGAAGTCCGCAAGGGCTTCCCTTTCTTCATGCTCTTGAACAAACGATTGAACTTTCCGAGAAGACGACCGAGAAGTATCAAACCCTGTTGGCCAAACACCATCCGAAAGTTTGGGTCAGAACAATGCAAACAGCTAGAATAAGCTAAACAATACAACAAGCAACCTTACTTGTAGCCTCATCCCATTTGTAGAAGTACAAAAGGATGTTTTTCTGTCTGTACAGGACTGAATATCAACAACTCATGCGTCCCTGTCGCTCCTACGATCTACTCTCGCTCACCTCCATGGGCACGGTCAAATCGACCGTGTAACGGTTGGGATCGTCGTCAATGCGGAGCGTATAGCAATCACCATAAATCAAGTCGAGGCGCTTGCGGACATTTCGCATTCCTACGCCTCCCTGTACGTCCTCGAGACTATCGATCTTCGGATTCTCGCAAAAGAAATGGATCCGTTCGCCGACCTGCTCCATAAGGATGTGGATATGCGTGTCGCGCTGGTAACTTACGCCGTGTTTGAAGGCGTTCTCCACAAACATGATGAAAAGCAGCGGCGGCACTTCCCCCTGCATCTTGGGCTGCATATCGACGGTCAGGTGGACGCGGGAAGTAAAACGAAGGCGCATCAGCGTGATGTAGTTGGAGAGAAACTCCACCTCCTTCTGTAGCGGGATAGAAGTACTCTCGCTCTCATAGACCACATAGCGCATCATGCGTGAAAGCAGGATAATAGATGACTGCGCACGTCCTGGGTCTATATCTACCAGCGCATGGATGTTGTTGAGCGTGTTCATAAAGAAGTGGGGGTTGATCTGGGCCTTGAGATACTTCAGCTGATTGGATAGTTTCTCCTGCTGCAATAGCATCAGTTCACGACTGGTATCCTCGCTACGGAAATAAATCTTCACGCCCAGGTTGACACCAAACATCAGCGTAAGGATGAAGAGGCTGGCCAAATCGACCCGCTCCACGATGCCAGGCTTGGCAAAACGAAGCACACGCACCTCCACGCCCCGCACCGTTTTACCCTCCTTGTCTCGGACAATCACCTCATGACGGGACCGCTTCTCGGGAGGAGGTGGTCCGAAGAGGGGGAAAGTGAGATACTGAAACACGCCAAGCAGAAGTACCAATAGGAATGCGAAGATAAAGTAGCGGCCCTTGCGCGGTCGGAAGAAAAGCGGCGCAACAAAGCGGTTGTGAAAGAGGAAGAAAACGAGAAACACCCCCATCGTCGCCCAAACCGCACCATAAAAACCCCAGGGTAACGGATCGCTGCTATTGCGCGAGCGGAAATACATCATCAGAAAGGGACTGAGCAGCACAACTGCCCATCCGAAAGCGTAGATGACTCGCTCACGATGGCGTTGGAGAGCGCGAAGGAAACATTCTTTCGTCATAGGGTTATTCTTCATCTTGTTCGGTGCAAAGGTAAGAAAAGACCGCTTGCCAAACAAATCTATTCAGCAAATCTCACCTTTTCATAGACGAATTAAGGAAAAACGAAAAACGAATGGTCTGTTTTTAGATTTTTAGGCACTATTCTCTTGCCCACTCTTCATTAATTGCTTACTTTTGCAACTATATGAGAACGTACGTACAAAGACTATTGTCGCTCGCCACTCCGCTGCTGATGCTGAGTGGCAGCATCGCCGCACAGTCGGCACAGAGTGAGGGAGGAGCAGGCTTCGGATCACCCATTAGATCTGCAGAAAGTTCACAGGAAGGCAACGGTGCCATCTCAATGAAGGTTATGCCAGAGCGGGTGACCATCGTGCCCGAACTGCCAGAACGCGTCGAGGTGTTGTCGCTTAACAATTCCCTGATCAATTTCCAACGCCAGGACACTATATGGAACAACATCGCAGCCAAGATGGGCAAGGACGCCGAATGGACGCTACATACCATCCTTGGCCAACCACTGTCGTTCCACTGGATGGAGACCGACGAGGCCGGGTGCAACTCAGAGGGACAGCCCTCGGCCAAATCGATGATCAAGCTGAAGCCCTGGACCCACATCATCCTGCAGGAGCAGACGGATCGTCCACGAGTAGAGTACGAAGACTTCCGCGAGAGCGTGGGCAAATGGGTGGACTTCATCCGTAACAACTGCCCCAATCCTCATGCAGTCATCATCCTGCCTGTCAACTGGGTGCTGACCTCCTGTCTCGACACCTACTCCGAGACCGTTAACCTCGTCATCGACAACTACCGAAAGGTGGCACAAGAGTTTGGTGTGGTGCTCGCCCCCGTCAGCTCTGCCTACCGTATGTGCTATGAGCGAGAAGGCGTGGCCGCCCTAAAGAAGTGGTACACCGACGACCGCCACCCCACCATCGACGCTGCCTATCTCGCAGCCTGCATCGAATATGCCACCATCTACGGTGAAGATCCGACCACTATCTCGTGGGCCCCGCGCAAGAATTCCCCGCAAGAGGCACTGCGCATTCGTGAATATGCCAAAGAGGCGCTGACAGACTATACGCAGACCGTGGACCACCATAAGGGAACGGTGCAGTTGCAAGCCCGCCTCTACGATGCCACAGGAAGAGCCCTGCCAGATGACGGCATGACGGAGTGGGTCAGCAATGGCGCGACGGTCAATCACGAAGGACTTTTCACAGCGGGCAATGAGATGGCCGACTACATTGTAACGGCCACCAACGGTGCGATCAAGTCCTCCGCTACGGTGACAGTAGCCAAAGCCATCACCCGAATAGAGGGTCTACCCGTAGTGGAGCTAGACGGCGCCGAAGCATCCTACTCACAGAACTTTGACACTATGGGCAACAGCCCAACACTGCCAGAGGGATGGCGCACTGACGGGCAGGATGGCTACGCCAGGACTTTAGGTTACTTCGTGCTGGCCAATGACGAGACACAGTTTGTCCAAACCGACGACCTCGTCACACTCGATGCCAACGCAGCCTGCGGAACTTGGAACTTCGGCCAACAGTCCGACCGTGCCGTGGGTGGCATCACGTCGGGGCGTTCCAATGAGCCACGGGTAATCAATGTCTATCTGCACGTCAGAAACACGGGAACCACACCCATCGTCCAGCCCCTACTCAGCTATGACATTGAAAAGTATCGCAAGGGAAAGAACAAGGCGGGCTTCAACGTCCTGCTCTTCACCTCCCGAGATGGCATAGACTGGACCAGGGCGGAGGGCGATGTCTTCAAATCCCATTTCGAGGCCGACGAGGCTACGGAGGGCTATGCTTCCGTACCAGGGGAGACACGCCAGGTGATCGGTCAGCTGCAAACAACTATCCAGCCAGGCGACGACCTCTTTCTGGCCTGGAGCATCCGTGTGGCGGATGGCTACAGTAGCGGAGAAGCCATCGCTTTGGGCATCGACAACGTGTGTCTCAACTGCCCGCCTGCCTCAATCACCACCGCACGTGGCGCACAGCAACACGACGCCCAACCTCGCTACAATCTCAGCGGCCAGCGAGTCAACGCCGACTACCATGGCATCGTGGTCTCCGACGGTCAAAAGATTGTCCAATAACTCGGACGGCGTACCGACTTCTCTTCTCCTGACAGGGTAGGAGGAGTCGGTACTCTAGCTACAACACTACACCGGTGCCACTACAGGTGACCATCAGCATTGATCCACTCTGCCCCACGGTCTCATAGTCGATATCTATGCCCACCACGGCGTTGCAGCCCATCTGCTGCGCCCGCTCGGCCATTTCGCGCATTGCTGTGTCTTTCGCTTCGCGCAGCACACTCTCATAAGACTTGCTCCGACCTCCAAAGAAGTCGCGCATTCCCGCCATAAAATCTTTTATTGCATTGGCACCAATAATAGTTTCGCCAGTCACCACGCCACGATACTCGCGGATGGGATGACCCTCAAGGGTCGGAGTGGTTGTTAAAATCATACTCTTTTTCTTTTGAACATTTATTATTTAGACGAATGGCAAGGCCAAAAGTTTCAGAGAACGCCAAGGAAAAACATTCGATCGCCCCACGCCCACTTTTTCTTCCACCTCTAGCTACCCATCTACCTTCTCGTTGGTTGACTGGGCCATTTTGTCAATCATTACTGTCGAGCGATGTCTGCGAAAAAGAACCTGCTAACAAAAAGAGAGAAGGAAATGAAGAAAATTCATATCTACTTCAACAGATTTCCGCAGATTTTTACGCTATCCTCGCATTTTTTACCTACCTTCGCACCATTAAAGCACTTCCAAAGAACTGGACATGATGAACAAACTCGACAAGAAACTGATATTATACATCGTGATCATGCTGACGGTATGTACCACTACGAAGGCTATGCCGATCTCGGTGGACACGGACTCAGTGGAGAAAGCAGACTCGCTGCCACGTCGTCATCACGACCTCGCCATGACCCTGAACAAGAAGACGGAGGACAAAGTTATGGCCTATCTCAATATGGGATTTCTGGGAAGCACCAATCTCTTGCACGGTGTACAACTCAACGCTATGACCTCTCTGGCACATCAGGAGATGAGGGGTCTGCAGTGTGCCGGACTGTCCAACATCGGAACAGGCATTAGGGGCGTACAGCTTGCGGGATTCTCCAACATGAGCCTTTCTTCATTTCGCGGCATTCAGATAGGCGGCGTGACAAACATTTCGCGGGGTGTGGAGAAGGGTATTCAACTTACCGCCCTCGCCAACATCAGTTCGTCATACATGCGCGGACTACAGATTGGTGCATACAACTATGCGGACACGCTGAACGGATCACAAATAGGACTGTTCAATGCCTGCATCAGTCATCCACGTGGCGTGCAAATAGGTCTGCTTAACTATAGCCGCGATACTACGGCGCACAAAATAGGATTGGTGAACATCAACCCACTGACACGCATTGACGTAATGGCTTTTGGTGGCAACAGCAACAAGACAAATTTGGCTCTGCGATTCCGCAACCGAAGTACATACAGTATCCTGGGCTTCGGCACGCACTACATGGGTCTGGACAAGGACTTCTCTGGAGCGATATACTACCGTCTGGGACAATACTTCACGCTATCACCACGCTGGACAATCAGCGGAGACGTAGGCTTCTTCCATATAGAGACATTCCAACACGAGACGGATAGTAGGCCCGAAAGGCTCTATTCGCTACAGGCGCGTGTCAACGCTGATTATCAGATAAACCGCACACTGTCGGCATTTGCCTCCGTCGGCTACGGTACGACGCGTTACTACAACAAGAATCGAGAGTATCGTACGCGGCCTATTGTCGAAGCAGGCATCGCCGTGCGTTACGGACGCCATGCGAGACCCATGGCGAAGCTCTTCCCCGAAGCGCAGGAGGAGCTAGACGATACAGCACGCATCTACGCATTCCACAACCCGGAGAACCAGCAGAAACGGCCGTGGCTGGCAGCCCTGGAGGTAACAAGCATCAATGTACTCGTGAACCGGTTTGACTGCTGGGTACTAGGAGAGGAGTTTCCCAGAATCAGCATGCACTCCATCAAACACAACTTCGAGACGGGTTTTGTATGGGACAATGATCAGTTTTCCACTAACCTGTTTGCCCATCCTTATCATGGTGGTCTCTACTTCAACTCTGCACGAAGCAATGGGTTGAGCTTCTGGGAGTCCATTCCTTATGCGCTCTGTGGCAGTCTGATGTGGGAGTTTTGCGGCGAGACAGAGCCACCCGCCATCAACGACGTGATGGCAACGACGCTAGGAGGTGTTGCTATCGGCGAGATAACGAACCGTGTGAGTGCACTGGTGCTTGACGACCGTGCTCATGGATTCAGCCGTTTCCTGAGGGAATTGGCAGGGACACTGATCAATCCGATACAGGGCTTCAATCGTATCGTAAGCGGCAAAGCATGGAAAGTGAGAAGAGACTACTACAAATACCACGACTACCAGGCTCTTCCGGTAGCTTTCAGCGTGGCAACAGGCGACCGCTACCTGGCCGACGAGGGCGGCATCTTCCGCGGCGAGCACAATCCCTATGTGGACTTTGGACTGGCTTATGGAGACCCCTTCGACAGCGAACAAACTCGCCCCTACGACTATTTCACAGCCAACATCACTGTCGGTGTCAGCTCAAACCAACCGCTCATCACTAGTGTCCATCTGCTAGGAAGGCTTTGGAGTACTAACATCTACGAGGGCGAAGGCGTGACCTCGCTGTTCGGACTTTTTCAGCATTTCAACTACTACGACTCGGAGCCCGTGAAGGAAGGAAGCCAGCAGGTGCCCTATCGCATTTCGGAGGCTGCGAGCATCGGCCCAGGCTTTATCTTCCGTTTCCCGCGCGTGGGCAATATGGGGAGCATGGAGCAGCGCCTCTTCCTCGACGCCATCCTGCTGGGAGGCTCGCTGAGCGACTACTACACCGTCATCGACCGCGACTACAACATGGGAAGCGGTTTCAGCCTCAAGGCGCAGACACTGATGGAGTTTCCGAAGGTCGGCAACTTCTCGCTCGCTGCCGACTTCTACAAGATTTACACATGGAAGGGGTATACACAGGAAAAACTAGAACACTCAGACCCGCTGTATCTCAATGCGCAGGGCGACAAGGGTAGCGCTTCGCTACTGGTGGTGAGCCCGCGGTTTAATATCTATTTGAAGAAAAATCTGAGCATAGAAGCTGGAGCTTCCTATTATATGCGCGACACGAGGTACAAGTACCACACCAACGTCCACGCACAGACCTTTGAGGTGCGCCTCGGACTGAGATACACGCTCTGACTTCTCCAGCAACAAGGGCCTATCGACGGGCTTGACAAATGGGCTACCTGTAATGACTTCTGCCAGATTATATGGTGACATCATCATACATTAGCGATAATCTTACCGTATGTTGCATCCTTGAAGTTGTTCTCGCGGAATGCTTTCTTCATATTCTCAATCTGCTTCTTGCAAGACTTTGAAATGCTTATAGTTTTGCTTGCGATATCCTTCAAAAGCCGCTCGTCAAGTGTTGTCCCTTTATGGTCCAAGCTATCTATAAACCCAATGAACTCGCTGAAAGAGAAGAAAGAGTGTCCCGCAGCGTAGATACGACTGTTGTGTCGCCACATCATCATGCGTCAGAACCGAGCTGATAGGGACGACGAATTTGTGGAAGTGCGAGTACATGTAGGCAGACTTGGGCCAACCCTTCTCGTGGCCAATCTCGATATAGCACGACATAAGGATATAGTTCAGCAAGCAGAGGCCCAGAAATTTCATTGCGTGGAGCAACAGTTTTCTTAATAAAGAGCTCATTTTCATAATTCAAAATTTTTGTTGGCAAAGGTATAGGTTATCGATGCCAAAGTTTGTCATAGCTTAGAAAAAAGTGAGAAAATGCCTTTTTGCTGAGTAGAAGAGATCAAGGACACAGCTTTTGCGGCATTATTGTGTGGTAATATAAGGTATTAGGACGATGAAAAGAGCTATACTATCTCGAATTGGGGGAAGAACTATAGAAGGGGTAAGTAGCAAAATTTTGTAAAAATCTCATGCTGTACCGAACAAGCGATTGAGGGCAAAAGCGCGGTAGGACTATGCGAACCAACAAAAAACAATGCTATGGAGTGGAGAAAGGACCACAAAAGTTGAGATATGAAAATCCCCAGACTTACATCTGGGGATCTTTCAAACGTATTGTGAGCTAAAAATTATTCAGCCTTTGCCTCTTCAGCCTTCGGAGCCTCCTCAGCTACGACAGTCTCATCGGCAGCCTTCTTCGTAGAACGACGGCTACGACGCGTCTTCTTAGCCTCTGCCTTCGGAGTCTTAGCCATGTTCTCATCGAAATCGACGAGCTCGATGAAAGCCATGTCAGCACCGTCACCCAGACGATGACCCAACTTGATGATGCGGGTATAACCACCGGGACGGTCGGCAACCTTCACTGCGATCGGGCCAAAGAGCTCCTTGATGGACTCCTTGTCCTGAAGATAGCGGAAGACAACACGACGGCTATTGGTGGAGTCGTCCTTTGCACGGGTGATAAGCGGCTCAACGTACTTCTTCAGTGCCTTGGCCTTTGCGAGGGTCGTAGTGATTCTTTTGTGCCGGATCAGAGAGATAGCCATGTTGGCGAGCATGGCCTTGCGGTGATCAGCAGTACGGCCCAGATGGTTGAATTTTTTATTATGTCTCATTTCTGTTTCTGTTGTTTGGACGGGTTAGCTACCCTTTTATTTCACGTATGGGATTACTCCTTGTCCAGTTTATACTTTGTAATATCGGTTCCAAAGGTCAGATTCAGACCCTCGAGCAAATCATCAAGCTCTGAGAGCGATTTCTTACCAAAGTTGCGGAACTTCAAGAGGTCGGTCTTGTTGTACTGTACCAAATCGCCAAGCGTCTCAACATCAGCGGCCTTAAGGCAGTTGAGGGCACGAACACTGAGGTTCATGTCAACGAGACGGGTCTTGAGCAACTGGCGCATGTGAAGCACCTCCTCATCAAACTCCTGATTCTGTTCAGTATCAGGACTCTCCAGCGTGATCTTCTCATCAGAGAAGAGCATGAAATGATAGATGAGGATTTTGGCGGCCTCTTTCAGCGCATCCTTGGGACTGATGGAACCATCGGTTGTAACCTCAAGGACGAGTTTATCGTAGTCGGTCTTTTGCTCAACGCGGAACGGCTCAACAGCGTACTTGACATTACGGATTGGGGTGTAAATCGAGTCGATTGGGAGTACGTTTACATCAAGGCAGTACTGACGATTCTCCTCAGCCTGGACATAGCCACGGCCTTTGTTGATCGACAAGTCAATCTGCATTGAAGCCTTAGAGTCGAGATGACAAATCACCAAATCGGGATTTAACACTTCAAATCCAGTAAGATACTTGGCAATGTCACCTGCTTTGAACTCAGTGGAATTCTCGACGGTGATACTAACCTTCTCATTCTCAAATTCTTCCACTACTTGCTTGAATCTCACTTGCTTGAGATTCAAGATGATGTTGGTAACATCTTCCTTAACGCCGGGTACGGAGGAAAACTCATGATCAACACCCGCAATGCGAATAGTGTTGATAGCGTAGCCCTCCAACGACGAGAGAAGGATGCGGCGCAGGGCGTTACCAATAGTAACTCCGAAGCCAGGCTCCAACGGACGGAATTCGAACTTGCCGAAATGGTCGTTGGCCTCCAGCATCACTACTTTGTCGGGCTTTTGAAATGCTAATATCGCCATTAATTCAATGATTATAATTATTGTTTTGAGTACAACTCAACGATTAACTGCTCCTTAATGTTCTCGGGAATGTCAGCACGATCAGGC
>SKEF01002837.1_pt1 | contig 12687 bp, 11 predicted proteins | sample 4826691 | NCBI WGS metagenome assembly SKEF01 (sample SAMN11008816, study PRJNA524170) | human gut metagenome | biome: Human fecal sample; material: Feces; isolation source: fecal sample from pouch patient p23, p27 | host: Homo sapiens | place: Israel: Tel-Aviv | collected 2016-08-24
CTGATCAACCGCGTGGAGGAGGAGAACGCCACCGAGGCCGCCGCTTCGGTCTCCGCCGCTCTGCCGACCGGTGGCTTCGTGATCCTCGACACCGCGCTGGATGACGACCTGCTGGCTGAAGGCTACGCCCGCGACGTGATTCGTTCTGTGCAGGACGCACGTAAGGCTGCCGATCTGGACATCGCGGACCGTATCGCCCTGGTGCTGACCGTGCCGGCCGCCAATGTGGCCAAGGTCGAGCAGTTCCGCGACCTGATCGCCCACGAGACGCTGGCTACCTCCTTCGAGGTGAAGGAAGGTGCCGAGCTGGCCGTGGAGGTCGCCAAGGCGTGAGGTCGTAATGTATTTAGTGCTCGCGGAGATTTTGGGTTGGCCAAGATTTCTGCGAGCACAAGTCATCTGATGGTGCCGTGCTCTGAATCTGTGGGGATGCCCTGGCGAAAGGCCGGGAACCTTCCACCAGACCAAAAGGTTTAAAGGGTGGAGGGCACCGGCCTTCCGACCTTTATTATTGCATGACTACGAGTTTGCCCTGCATACGCGGGGATGATCCGTTGATAGGGAGGAATGAAAGTTCTTCTGCTGATGGATGCCCCGCATTCGCGGGGGTATTGAATGAGAGTTGACATATAAAGGTGTTATCTTGTATGCTTTATATCAGTAAGTTGATTGGGAGAAATGAATGTCTTCCCAGCACTTCTCGTAATATGCAGCACGATTGAGGAGGGAATGATATGGCCACTCATTTTCCGAAGGGCAAGACGGCGTTGTCGCCGGAGGCTCTATCGATTTGGGCGAAAACGGCATTTTACGGGCGCACGGATGACGACAGCTATCTGCAGTTGTGGCAGCATTTGGAGGACACAGGTGAGGTTGCGCTGCATGTATGGGATGATTTCGTCTCCGATAACATCAAGGAGCTGTTGGCTGAGGATATTGGCGATCGTGAAGTTGCGAAGGAACTATATCAGTTCATTGCTGCGATTCATGATATTGGTAAAGGGGCTCCGTCATTTATCGTGCAGAGCACCAAATTCGCTGACAAGGTGAAGCAGACCAAGCTGTCCATTAAGGCAATCGTCGGCAAAGATCCGATGCGTTCGGAGTATCGGCATGAGCTCGTCGGATATGCAGCTGTGATCGAGTGGTTCTGCAGCCAGGGGTTCCCGGTTGAGCCGGGGACGTTCGCCTACGGTGTTGCATGCGTTGTAGCAGGCCATCATGGTAAGTCCCTGACCGACGATAAACAGGCACTGGTCGATCCTTCACAACGAGGAAAAAGCTTCCGCAGGGAAACGTTCATGGGAGATAAGGCATGGACCGCGATTCGTAATGAGTTGCTGGATTGGGTCTCGGATACGTTGCATGCTCAGCCGATTCTCTATACACTACGCAACCGCTCCTTGCGCAGACGTACGCAGATACTGCTGACATCAATGGTGGTCATGGCCGATTGGATCGCCAGCGATAGCAGACTGTTCCCTCTCAATCAGGGTCCTGTGGACGAACAGGTCTTTGATGCGAGGCGACGGGCGGACAAGGCATGGCGCATGTTGAGGATTCCCGGGCCATGGACCCCGCTCGCAACGGGGGAGTCTCCCGATGAGATGTTCGCCGAGCGCTTCTCCATTCCCGGAGCGCGTATGCGTCCGATGCAACGTGAGGCGGCCCGTCTGGCCAGGACCATGGAGTCGCCGGGATTGATGATCGTCGAAGCCAATATGGGCGAAGGCAAAACTGAAGCGGCATTGATTGCGGCGGAAATACTTGCCGCACGATTCCACTGCGGAGGCATCTATTACGCACTGCCCAGTCAGGCGACCGTCAATGCGATGTTCACACGTGTGTTGGACTGGGTGGGGCATTTACCGGCCGATGAACGGGGACAGATCGGTTCGCTATTCTTGGCCCACGGCAAGAACGAGCTCAACGACGAGTACGAGCATCTGCGTGAACAATGGTTCGACAACGGCGGAGAGAGACTTGACACCGAAATGGATTTGTCTGAGCCATCTGTCGGGTCCGTCGATGCCGAATGCGACGAGAACGGCCGGTATGGGAAGTATCGTGCATACGACGACCATTCGACCATGCAGGCTGTCGTCAACTCATGGCTGACTGGCCGGCGGCGAGGCAATCTGTCCGACTTTGTTGTTGGCACCATCGATCAGGTGCTGATGGCCGGACTACGTAGCAAATATGTTGTGTTGCGGCATCTAGCGCTCGCTGGCAAGGTTGTGATTCTGGATGAGATTCATTCCAACACCGCCTATATGAATGTGTACATGGAGACGGTACTGTCTTGGCTGGGTGCCTACGGCGTACCGGTCATCATGCTCAGTGCGACACTGCCGCAGGAAAAACGCCAGGCTTTTCTGGATGCCTACAGGAATGGGGCATCGGCCGCTTCCAAAGTGGAGGCGGAACCAGTCAGGCCTTCGAAGTATGCTTTGTCGCTTCCGGCAAGGATTCCCTTGCCGTCGAGAATCCCGCCGGTATCTGCTGAGAATATCGCGCCGCCGCGGCGTATCCCCCTGAGGCAGAGGAAGGATGCGGTACAGAACAATGATGAGGTCTCCGTCGAACCAGATCTGCGGTATCCGCTGATTTCGGTCGCTACGGCGAACGGTGTTCCTATTACGGCGGCACCTGAACCATCCGGCCGTGCCACCGACATCGAAGTGTCACTGATAGACGACGGTGACGAGACGCTCGTTTCGTTGCTGAGGAAAAATCTCCGCGATGGTGGATGCGCGGTCATCATCCGCGATACAGTGAGCCGTGCTCAGGCTACCTATCAGATGCTACTTGAGACGATGGGCGATGATATGGACATCATGCTGGACCATTCCCGGTTCCTGGCTGTCGATCGTGCCCGCATCGATCGGGAACTTATCGACCGATACGGCAAACACGGTTCTGTGGAAGGTCGTTCTGGCATCGTCGTGGCCACGCAGGTTGTGGAGCAGTCGCTTGATGTGGACTTCGACCTGATGATTACCGACATCGCGCCGATCGACCTGATTCTGCAACGTGCGGGACGTCTCCACCGTCATCATCGTGGAGACGGGGAAAACCTGCGTCCGGAACCACTACGACAGGCACGACTGGTAATCACCGGGGTCAGTCAGTGGAATCCTGATGTGCCGCCACAGTTCTCGGCTGGTGTGGACAAGGTATACCAGCCGTATTTGCTGATGCGTTCGCTCGCGGTGCTGAACATGGAACCGGGAGCGGTTCGAAAGCTGAACATTCCGAGTGACATTCCCCGACTGGTGCAGACAGTGTATGGGAGGAAGATGGTATGTCCGGAATCATGGCAGGATGGCAATCACGGAGAGTGCGCGGCGAAGGAGCGTTTGGAATCCGATCGGCACAGCAGTGAGACAATGGCTGAGAGCTTCAGAATTTTCAATCCACAGCGCATGCAGGATGCTTTCGACATCAACAATTGGCTCAAGGTCGCCATGACCGACCCTGATACTCCTGGTAAGGCGAACGAACGCAAGGGCCGTGCCGGCGTCCGTGAGAGCGAGGACTCGTTCGAAGTCATCGTGTTGCAGCAACGGAACGGCGAACTCATGTTGCCATCTTGGTGCGGATTCGACGAATCGGAGCGGATGCTCCCGACCGGTTTCGGTGTCCCGACCCGACAACAGGTGCGAGACATACTGTCATGTACCATCTCTCTGAGTCGGACTTCCCTGAGTTATATGAACCTCGATGACGTTATCGCGGCCTTCGAACGAGCCACACCGGACCGTTGGTTCGACTACATGCAATTGGAACGTGGTCTTGCAGGGCAATTGATGATCGCTCTCGACGAGAATGGAACCGCCGTCTATCAAATCCCTGAATGGGATGCAAATGGTGCGAGAATTGGTACTAGGACATTGACGGTCCGCTATTCAACGAGGAAGGGATGGCAAACAGATGCCAGCAAATGATATCTCATTCAATCTGATGGACCGTCCATGGATTCCAGTGACGATGACCGATGGTTCATTCCTCCAGCTGTCTATCAAGGAGGCCTTTGCGCAGGCGAATGAAATCCGCAGCATCGATGGTGATATCCCATTGCAACGTTTTGCGCTGTGCCGTTTGCTTCTTGCAATCATCTATGGAACGTTCGGCCATCTTCGCGGTTCTGGTATTACGGACTGGAAGACCCTGTTCAACGATGGTGTTGAAACCCGAAATGCTTGTGATGCGCTGATGGATTATTGCGACTATTACAGGAACCGGTTCGACCTATTCGACGATACGGCACCGTTCTATCAGGTCGCCGGTCTGCACACCGCGAAGAACGAGGTCTCCGGACTGGAACGTCTCGTGCTAGATGTGCCCAATGGCGAGAAGTTCTTCACCACACGCAGTGGTGAGGGTCTTGCCACGATGGGCGTCCCGGAGGCGGCTCGATGGCTGGTGACGTTGCAAGCGTTTGACCCGTCCGGAATCAAATCAGGGGCGGTGGGAGACCCACGCGTCAAAGGCGGCAAAGGTTACCCCATCGGCGTGGCATGGGCAGGGCATCTGGGTGGGGATCTCATTGAAGGTTCTGACCTGTGGAAGACGCTGATACTCAATTATGCCAGCGCCGACGTGTTCGACGCCGGCGATGGTGGTGCGGCCTGGTCTGTTGAAGATGACGCCCCGATCTGGGAACGCCAGCCATTGACCGAGCAGGCTGAACCGGGATTTGACCAACCGATGGACCGGACAGGCGAAGCTGGTAGCTTCATTGGGCCAGCTTCCTTGTTGACATGGCAGTCCCGACGTGTGTTGCTCGCTCATGACGGTGAGACCATTACTGGGGTGCTCATTTGCAATGGCGACAGGTTGAAGCCTCAGAACGCGCATCGATACGAGACGATGACCGCCTGGAGACGCAGTAACGCTCAGGAGAAGACGTTGAAGATGCCGCTGGTCTACATGCCGCGCAAGCATGATCCCGCACGGGCACTGTGGCGCGGATTGCCGACCTTGGTCGCCGATGAACAAGCAGGGAAAGAGCACAGAGAAGGGCCTTCCGAATCACTGCGTCCTCTTACGTTGCGATGGTTGGACAAAGTCAAGATTGGTGATTTTCCAGTCCGGCTGCATTCGTTCGGTGTCGAATACGGCAGCAACGAAGCCGTGGTCGACACCACTGTGGACGATGTACTCGATTTGAATCTGACGGTGCTATCCTCGCAGCATCCTGAATTGGGAGGAGTCGTCCGCGATGCGGTTGGTATGGTGGATACCGGTGTGCAGGAGTTACGAAATCTGGCGGGGAACATAGCTATCGCTGCTGGATTGCCAGTAGACGGACCACGAGCTCGGGCCGCGGACGCCGGGTACACTGCTTTCGATAGCGCATTTCGACAGTGGGTGCAAGGACTTGACTCCGATACCGATACGGAAGATGTCCGGCAGCAATGGAGCATGATTGCACGGCGCATCCTGTTCCGGCTCGGAGACCAGATCGCCGCTCAGGCATCCTCCCGTGCGATCGTTGGCCGTGACGTCACCCGCAGAAACCCGAAGACCGGCGCATCGACGACCACACATTACTGCGTGGCGCTTGCCGAAATCTGGTACCGAGGGAAGATCAACAAGCTTATCCCCGATGTCCCCAACGAAGGAGAGAACGAATAATGGAACAACATATGGAGCAATCCGGTCAAGGCAAGCCTTCGACCATACGGCTCACGCCGCTTGGCATATGGGTGTCGGGGCGAGTGCGTCGGCTTGCCAACGGCAGTGGCAGTGAGAAAGGGTATTTGGGCGACAGCGCCTACGCGACCGCAGCCATAGCCAAGCTCAGACACAGCGTCGGACATGAAATCGGAGATGCTCCCGATGTATTCGCATGGACTCTGCCGGATACGGAGGATTGCGAGATCAGGGGATACGATTCCACCAATTCCGGTACGCCAACGCCGCAAGAACATGCCATCTATGCGGCTGTCACGCTATTTGCGCTGCATCAACAGTCGATTCGTGATATGTCGATGCACACCGATGCAGGGGTTTCGCTTGGCTTTGCGGTAGGCCGTATGGCATACGACAATTTCAATGAGAACGGCATCCGTGGCATGTTCGACCGGCTGCAGACCGCCAACAGCTGGAAGGAACTGACACGACATGCGCGAGGCCTGATTCGACTACTCCGACGCGAGCGTATCGCCATTAATTACGGGATGCTCGCTCAGGACTTGGAAGGACTGCGTTCCGGACGGGCGCGAGCCAATGCGGTTCGACTGCGATGGGGACGTGACTTCCAGCGAGGCTATGGGGCCGCGAGGACCAGTGATAATCCGAATGGTTAGTTCAGTGCTCTGAACCTTGATTCATCTCTATTCATCTACCGACTTATTGACCCATGACGTCTTCACATCGACGTCTTGTATATAGACAATCCGGCAGCAAGTGCCGTCGTTTCCGGAAAGGAACAATACATCATGTCAACTATCAATCGCACTATCATCGAAATCCACGCGCTGGAAACCACCGCCGCCGGCAACCTCAACCGTGATGATACAGGCAGCCCCAAAACCGTGGAATACGGTGGAGTAACCCGAGCTAGGGTCTCTAGTCAGGCTTGGAAGCGGCCGACGCGCGAATTGTTCAAGGAACTGGTTGACCCGAACGATCTGGGAGTGCGCACCAAGCGCGTCGTGGAGGAACTAGCGAGCCGTATCCTCGAACGCCGTGGAGATCTGGGTGAGGATCAGGCAACTGATCTCGCCGAAACCGTATTGCAGGGCGGTGCCGGTATCAAGCTGGAAAAGCCTCGCAAGAAAAAAGGTGACGAGACTGATGATGATCGTGCCAAGCAGTCTCAGTATCTGCTGTTCTTAGGCAATCGTCAATATGGCCAGTTGGCGGATATTGCCATCGAAGCGGCTGACACCGAGAATCCGACCAAAACGATTAAAGGTGACAAAAAGCGCATCAAGCAGATTGTATCCAATGACCGTTCCATTGACGTGGCGTTGTTCGGCCGCATGGTTGCCGATGACACGAATTTGAATGTGGATGCCTGTGCTCAGGTGGCGCACGCAATCAGCGTGCAAACGGTCGAGCCCGAATCTGATTTCTTCACCGCGGTGGACGATAATCAGCGCAACGGGGGAGAAGATGAGGCGGGCGATGCCGGAGCAGCCATGATGGGACAGATTGAATTCAACGCCGCCACTTTCTATCGGTACGCGAACGTAGACGCCAACCGGCTGCAGGACCGGCTGGGCGATGTCAACGCCACGGCAAAGGCAGTCTCCGCATTTGCGCAAGCATTCCTGACCAGTGTGCCGCAGGGCAAGATTAATACTTTTGGACAGAATGTTCTGCCGGATCTCATCGTGGTCAATCTGCGCGATACGCAGGCGGTGAACTTGGTTGGTGCTTTTGAGCGGCCTGTCGTACCGGATTATGTGCAGCATGCGACTGAGGCTCTGGTGCGGCGCCAACAGGACCTGGACAAGGCCTATGGCATCACACCGGTGAAGACCTGGGTCGTACGTATCGGCGACGACACCGCGGCTGCGGATGCTTTGGTCGACGGTAAAACCACGTCGCTGCGTGACCTGGTCGCCGATGTTGAGCGAACCGTCGCGGATCGTCTGACTCAGGAGTGAACGAGCCATGTCAGTTTTACTGATGCGATTGGCTGCACCCATGCAGTCGTGGGGGGCGCGAAGCCGGTTCACCCGGCGCGAAACCGAAGCATGGCCCACCAAAAGCGGCGTCATCGGCATAATCGCCGCAGCGCTAGGAATCGGGCGCGACGAATCGCTTGAACGGTTCGACGGGCTACGGTTTGGTGTGCGTGTAGACCAACCGGGCACCGTCATGAGCGATTATCAGACGGCCCGTACCGATGACGGGGACATGCTTCCTCTGTCGCGCAGATACTATCTGCAGGATGCGGTGTTTCTCGCTGGGCTAGAAAGCACCAATCGTGCTGAGCTTGAACGATACCGGTTTGCACTGGCGTCCCCGTACTACCAACTGTTTCTTGGCAGAAGATCGTGCCCGCCAGACGGTCCTGTGCATGCGTGGATATCGGACGCTGGGTTAGAGGATGCACTGCGGCAGGCTCCATGGCAAGCCACGGAACGATACCAGTATCGGGTGATGCATAGATTGACCTTCGGCAAGCCGGACTTCTTGCCCGTCATCGTGGAACCATTGCCCGGGGAGGGAAGTCAGCTGGGATTCGTGGATGAGCTTATGGATGAGCCGGTGAGTTTCAGCCAGCAGAAACGGCTGTGGAAGCCGCGGCGATACATGCGACTCGATGATGGAGCGTCGCCTCGCCCTACTGTTCCCGAACTAGGGCCCGCGGATGGCGACGATACGTGTCCGAGTGAATCCGAGTCGGTGCTCGATGACGACGCATTCTTCGATGCGGTGGCAAATGCAGAAGAGGAAGAGGAACGATGACAATATTCACCAGAGCCATGATTGACCCGAGGCATCGTCTTGCGATGCGAGCGTTGGCGTCACTGGAGAGGATGCACGCTATCATTGCTAGGGCTACCGATGGTGATACCGACTCATCCCGAGTATTGTGGCGGCTTGACCCGGGACGTACCGGGCAACCGAGTCGACTGTATATCGTCTCCCCGAATGTCCCGGATGCGGAAATTCTGCGTCAGGAACTTGGAGTTGGAACTGTCGATATTTCGACATGCTCATATGAACCGTTCCTGTCGAGATTGGAATGCGGGCAGGAATGGGGATTCCGTCTCAAGGCGAATCCGACACATTCCGAGCTGTCCGGAGAGCCGGGTAAACGCGGCAAGCGCACGGGCATCATCAGGGCCGAAGAACAGCAAGAATGGTTGTTCCATCAGGCTCGGCGTGCCGGATTCCATATGCCGATCAATAGGCTTGAGCTACCTGAGGTATTAGTTAGACATTCGGTTCGGGAGAAGTTCAGACGTAAGGGCTCGACAGTTACATTGACTTCGGCCACCTATGATGGCGTACTGGTTGTGGATGATCCGGACTTGCTTCGACGGTCGTTGATCGAGGGGATCGGACGTGCTAAAGGCTATGGATTCGGTCTTTTGACATTGGTGCCCTTGGCTGACGATCATCGCAAGGAGCCTCGGTCATGAGCGGCATACCTGGTGTTCGACCACCTGAGTTGCAGTCGTTGCTCCGCGTGCAAGATCGTTTGACATTTCTGTACGCGGAGCATTGTGTAGTCAATCGTGCCGACAATGCTGTGACAATAACTGATGCACGAGGAACGGTGCATGTGCCCGCCGCGACGTTGAGCGTACTGATGCTAGGACCAGGTAGCAACATTACTTATGCCGCTATTTGTCTGTTGGCCGAGTCGAGATCCACATGCATATGGGTGGGAGAGCATGGTGTTCGCTACTACTGTCACGGGGCCTCTCTCGCGCAATCCACGAGATTGTTGGAAGCGCAGGCCAAGTTGGTGTCTTCCGAGCGCACCCGTGTGAAAGTGGCTCGGAAGATGTATGCGATGCGGTTTCCTGATGAATCAACTGATGGTCTTACCATGCAACAACTACTTGGTAAAGAGGGAACACGAGTTCGCCGAGCGTATGAGCGAGAATCAAAACGTACCGGGGTAATATGGTCAGGGCGATCGTACAAAGTCACGGATTTCGATGATGCGGATGAGGTGAATCGTGCGTTGTCTGCTGCTAATACGTCTCTGTACGGTGTGGTGCATGCAGTTATCGTTGCTCTTGGGTGTTCTCCTGGATTGGGGTTCGTTCACGCAAGAAATGAGCGAAGTTTTGTCTATGACATTGCAGATTTGTACAAAGTGGATATCACGATTCCTCTGGCATTTGATTTAGTGGCACAGCAAGTTGATGATGTATCCGTCGCGGCTCGTCGAGGCATACGAGACAGAATGAAAGATGGGAAATTTATGCAACGTTGTGTGAAGGATATACGTTCGTTGTTATTGACTCCGGATGAGGCCGAATCGGATTCTCCGGAAGTTGAAGATATTACGACGCAGTTGTGGGCTGGGGCTTCGGGATATAGAGCGAGCGGCAAAAATTACTCAGTCGAATCGGACATGTTCATCAATGATGATGGGGATTTGCATGTAGATTTTGACGTGGAAGATGGCGAATTCTAGTGCGGACGATATGCCAGTATAAGATATAGGACAATCGAGCAAACAAGCAGAAGCATAGGGGCTCATAATGATTGTTATCGTACTTACAGTGTCCCCTCCGAAGCTGCGTGGACACTTGACACGTTGGCTGTTTGAGGTATCCCCTGGTGTCTATGTAGGCAAAGTTTCTGCTCGTGTTCGGGAGCTGCTGTGGCAGCAGATATTGGAGAATATTGGCGAAGGGCGTGCCGTCATGGTGTACTCTTCCAATAACGAACAAGGTTTGGACTTCAGAACACATGGGCAAGAATGGGAGCCAGCGGATTATGATGGATTAAAGCTGATTATGCGACCAAACTCAAGTCAAAAGCAGAAGCGTAATGGAGTTTTGAAAACCAAGAAAAAGACTGGTTGGAGTAGTGCCTCTCGATATAGGCGTTTTGGCCGATGACTGGAGGCAGGAACAATAGTACGAAGATTGGAGCCACTGTGCGAATCCAATTATTGAGGGTCCAGCGCTCAAGAGTTTTCGCATAAAATCGGACTGTTTGCCCCGCATGCGCGGGGATGATCCGGACATGTTCGAGAACGGTGTGACCGTCTGGCAGTTTGCCCCGCATGCGCGGGGATGATCCTGGCCGCGTCAGGCCCGTAGTTCACGTCAGGCGGTTTGCCCCGCATGCGCGGGGATGATCCGCAGGTCGCGGGCGGTGAACCGGCGGTGATAGCGTTTGCCCCGCATGCGCGGGGATGATCCGGCGCAGGCGTTTCTGACGGGCGTGAACGGCACGTTTGCCCCGCATGCGCGGGGATGATCCGCATCATTCTAGCACCGGTCCCGACAATCCAAGGTTTGCCCCGCATGCGCGGGGATGATCCGTCCACGTTGTCGATGACACCGGTCATGCAGGCGTTTGCCCCGCATGCGCGGGGATGATCCTGCGGGAAATCGCAGCTGGTACGCGGTGTGCACGTTTGCCCCGCATGCGCGGGGATGATCCGGACCGGCCATGAAGCCACGCTGCATCCTGTGCGTTTGCCCCGCATGCGCGGGGATGATCCGTGCTCTCGTAGCCGACGCACGTGCTCTCACGCGTTTGCCCCGCATGCGCGGGGATGATCCGTGGTTTTCGGTTTGCTTTACCCATGTTTTAAAGTTTGCCCCGCATGCGCGGGGATGATCCGTCCATTGGAGGACGCCAGCTTTCGGGCAGGGTGTTTGCCCCGCATGCGCGGGGATGATCCGACCACGGGAGGCAACGGCACCCCCAACTGGGAGTTTGCCCCGCATGCGCGGGGATGATCCGTCGCCGTTGACGAGCTCCCTTGGATACGTCGTGTTTGCCCCGCATGCGCGGGGATGATCCGTGCAGGAGACGGAGCATCAGATGGCCTTGTTCGTTTGCCCCGCATGCGCGGGGATGATCCGGTGAAGCGGGTGACCGTCCCGGTGGCGATGTAGTTTGCCCCGCATGCGCGGGGATGATCCGAAGGATGCCGAAGCCAAGAAGCAGAAGGCCGAGTTTGCCCCGCATGCGCGGGGATGATCCGGTCGTACGAGTAGGTGAACGTGGGGCCGGTCCGTTTGCCCCGCATGCGCGGGGATGATCCGAAGGCGAACGCGAAGCTGACGGAAGCGCAGTCGTTTGCCCCGCATGCGCGGGGATGATCCGGCGAACACGGCAGTCGCCGCCGCACAGGCGAAGTTTGCCCCGCATGCGCGGGGATGATCCTGTTACAGTGCGACAAAACGTCTCCCAGTCGCCGTTTGCCCCGCATGCGCGGGGATGATCCGAGCAGTAGTAAAAAACACAGGGCAAAACACAGGTTTGCCCCGCATGCGCGGGGATGATCCGGGCAGGGCACGCCAAGCGTGGGCGACGGAGAAGTTTGCCCCGCATGCGCGGGGATGATCCGGGAGAAGCCTCAGATGAGTCTTGATTATCTCGGTTTGCCCCGCATGCGCGGGGATGATCCGAAACCGGTCAAGCTGCCCAAGATCACGGTGGAGTTTGCCCCGCATGCGCGGGGATGATCCGTACTATATATAATTACCAAAAAACAGCCGAAAGTTTGCCCCGCATGCGCGGGGATGATCCGTCCCAGCACTGTGCGCCATAGCTACCGTCCATGTTTGCCCCGCATGCGCGGGGATGATCCGGGCAGGGTACGCCAAGCGTGGGCGACGGAGAAGTTTGCCCCGCATGCGCGGGGATGATCCGTCGGGAACGGCCATCAACCCGATTGATAATAGGTTTGCCCCGCATGCGCGGGGATGATCCGCATGTACTCCACGGTGACGGTCTGGCCGCCGTGTTTGCCCCGCATGCGCGGGGATGATCCGAAGTAGGCAAAATAGAAAGCAGCAGAGATGATGTTTGCCCCGCATGCGCGGGGATGATCCGGACACGAAGATGCCGAACTATCGCAAGCATTGGTTTGCCCCGCATGCGCGGGGATGATCCGGCGTTGACATCGCGGCTGGGGAAGCCGCTGACGTTTGCCCCGCATGCGCGGGGATGATCCGAACGCGTCGTTGAACTTGATGCTGGTCTGTCCGTTTGCCCCGCATGCGCGGGGATGATCCG